>Ga0209487_1000734_pt1 | contig 29076 bp, 32 predicted proteins | sample Poulit2012_FD_187524 | JGI IMG/M metagenome (GOLD analysis project Ga0209487, IMG submission 187524) | Agricultural soil microbial communities from Georgia to study Nitrogen management - Poultry litter 2012 (SPAdes) (version 2) | ecosystem: Environmental > Terrestrial > Soil > Agricultural land...
GGAACGGCACCACGCACGCGCCGCTCACACCGGGGGAGTACACCCAGCTGACCGGGCGTGCGGGACGCCGCGGCATCGACATCGAGGGCCACGCGGTGGTGCTCTACCGCGACGAGGTGGACCCCGGTGCCCTCGCCGGGCTCGCCTCGCGCCGCACCTACCCGCTGCGATCCAGCTTCCACCCGACCTACAACATGGCGGTCAACCTGCTGCGCGGCACCGCCTACCCGCAGGCACGGGAGATCCTCGAGACCTCGTTCGCCCAGTTCCAGGCCGACCGCGGAGTGGTTGGCCTGGCCCGGCAGGCGCGCAAGAATGAGGAAGCCCTGGCCGGCTACGCCGAGGCGATGTCCTGCCACCTGGGTGACTTCACCGAGTACGCCCGGATGCGTCGCGAGCTCAGCGAGCTGGAGAAGGACCGGTCCCGGGAGCGTGCGATGTCGGCCCGGCGCGCCGCGCACGCGTCGTTGGCCGCGGTCCGCCGGGGCGACGTGCTCGAGTACCGCCGCGGGCGCCGGACCCTGTGGGCCCTGGTGGTCGACGTCGACGCCGATCGGTTGGACAGCCCCATCCTGCGCGTGCTGACCCCCGAACCTCGGATCCGCACCCTTACCACCGCCGAGCTGCCGCACGGTGCCAGCACCGTGGCCAGCGTGCCGATCCCCAAGCACGCCAACCTGCGCGACGCGCGCCAGCGCCGCGACCTCGCCGCCCGGTTGCGCTCGGCGATCCAGCACGCGCCGCCCGCGCAGTCCCACCGTCCGGCGCCGGGGGCCGCGAGGACCGCCGTCGACGAGATCGACGAGCTACGCCGTCAGCTGCGCGCCCACCCATGCCACGGGTGCAGCGAGCGGGAGGACCATGCCCGCTGGGCCAACCGGTGGGCCACGCTGGATGCCGAGCACCGCCGGCTGCTCCACCGCATCGAGAACCGCACCTCCTCGATCGCCCGCGACTTCGACAAGGTGTGCGCGCTGCTGGTCGACCTGGAGTACCTCGAGCGGGACGGCGACGACCTGGAGGTCACCGAGAACGGGCGGTGGCTCGCCCGGCTGTACGCGGAGAAGGATCTCGTGCTGGCCGAGTGCCTGCGCCGGGGACTGTGGCAGGACCTCGACCCCGCCGAGCTTGCCGCCGTGGTCTCCACGGTGGTCTACTCCGCCCGCACCGACGCCCTGAGCTCGCCGAGGGGCGCCGGGGGAGGGGCGCTGGGGGAGGCGGTGCGCCAGACCGTGCGTGTCTCCGACGAGCTCGGCGAACGTGAGTCGACGCACGGCGTGCCACGGGCGGAGCCGGTCGACGCCGGGATCGTCAGCGCTGTGCACCAGTGGGCGGCCGGCGCACAGCTCGAGACGGTGCTGCTGGGCACCGAGCTGGGTGCCGGAGACTTCGTGCGGTGGTGCAAGCAGGTGCTCGACGTGCTGGACCAGCTCGCCACCGCCGCGCCGCGCCCCGAGGAACGGCGTACCGCCCGGCGCGCGATCGACCTGGTGCGACGTGGGGTCGTGGCCTGGTCCAGCGTGTAGGGGCGGGGTGTCCACTTTTTGGACACCGGGGCGTAATCCGACACGCCGGGCCGACACGCCGGGCAGGTCGATTCTCTCCCCGAATTGCCATACCCGCGTTGACCTGCATACATGCCGCTGACCTGCAGTTTTGGCCGCTTGATGACCAGGGGATGGGTGGCTAGGTTCGTGTGCGTACCGCCGGCCTCCAGCAGCGCTCCCAGCAGCGCTGAGGCGTGCGCCGCGGCGGACAGTGGCTAGGCCCGCGTGTTCAGTAGATAACGAAACTGCTTCGTCGCAGTTCCGGTCCGAAGGACACGCGGGCCGGTCACTTCCGGGGCCAGGACCCGCCTGTCGAGCCCGTATCATGGTGTGGTGCCGGCCCGTAGTCCCTCCATTGCCATCCTCTTGAGCGTGGCAGGGGCGCTAGTCACCGAGGCGGCCTTTCCGTCCCGCTCGTTGTGGCCGTTGGCGCCGTTGGGTATCGCCTTCCTCCTGCTCGCACTGCGCGGCGCCGGGGTCGGGTGCGCCCTGCTGTACGGCTGGCTGTGGGGTGCGGTGTTCTTCCTGGTCCACCTCTGGTGGGCGGTGGAGGCCGCGGGTTACGCACCTTGGGCGCTGCTCGGCATCTTCGAGGGGCTGTTCATCGGCGTGTTCGCCGCCAGCTGGGTGATCGCCCGCCGGGGCCTGCACGGGCGGCCCGTCCTGCTCACCGGCGCGGCAGCGGCACTGTGGGTGGCGATCGAGGCACTGCGCGGGGTGGTGCCCTTCGGCGGGATGCCGTGGGGCGGGCTCGCCTTCTCCCAGACCACCGGGCCGCTCCTGCGGCTGGCCGCCCTGGGCGGGGAACCGCTGGTCAGCGGGGTGGTCGTCCTCATGGGTGGGGCGCTTGCCCTCGCCTTGGTACACCTGCGGCGGTGGCGGATCGGACGGGCCAGTGCGGCGGTGCTGACGGCGGTCGTGCTGGCCCTGGTGGGCCTCCTGGTGCCGGTGGACACCCGCCCCGAGGCCGGCAGCCTGCGGGTCGGCGCGGTCCAGGGCAACGTCCCGGGGCCGGGGCTGGACGCGTTCGCCGTCCGGCGCGACGTGCTGGAGCGGCACGTGATGGGGACCCGAGCGTTGCTGGACCAGGTCGAGCAGGGCGAGCTCGACGTCGTCCTGTGGCCGGAGAACTCCACCGACATCGATCCCCGGGTCGATGCTGCAGCCGGCCGCCTCATCGACTCCGCCGCCACCGACGTCGGCGCCCCGATCCTCGTGGGCGGCCAGCGCTACGGGGAGGACTACCGGTACAACGAGGCGATCCTGTGGGAGGCAGGCCGGGGACAGGTGGACGTGTACGCCAAGCAGCACCCCGCGCCCTTCGCCGAGTACATCCCGCTGCGCAACATCGCGCGGATGGTGACTGACGCCGTCGACCTCGTCTCCATCGACATGCTCCCCGGCGAGGAGGTCGGCATCATCGAGCTGGACAGCCCGCGACTCGAACGTGTGGTGGACCTGGCCGTGGGGATCTGCTTCGAGGTCGCCTACGCCGGCCTCATCCGCGACGCGGTGCTTGCCGGCGGGGAGCTGCTGGTGATCCCGACCAACAACTCCTCCTTCGGCTACACCCAGGAGTCCAGCCAGCAGCTGGCCATGTCGGTGTTCCGGGCCGTCGAGCACGGGCGGGCCACCGTGCAGATCTCCACGGTGGGGATCTCCGGGGTCATCGCCCCCAACGGCGTCATCATCGACTCCGGTGGGCTGTTCACGGCGGAACAGTTCGTGGCCAACCTGCCGCTGCGGACCTCGCTGACCCTCGCCACCCGGCTGGGCAGCTGGCCCACGATCGCGGCCGGCGCCCTCGCGGTGCTGGTGCTGGGCGTGGGCATCGTGGGCCGCGCCGGCCGGGAGGAGACCGACGATCGGCGGGGGAGCAGGCGGTGAGGACCCTCGTCATCATCCCCACCTTCAACGAGCGCGACTCCCTGCCGACGGCGATCGCTCGCACCCGCAGGGCGGTCCCGCAGGCAGACATCCTCGTGGTCGACGACAACAGTCCCGACGGCACCGGAGCCATCGCGGATGCGGCAGCGGCTGACGACGACGCCGTGCACGTCCTGCACCGGCCCGGCAAGGCGGGGCTGGGGCGCGCCTACATCGCCGGGTTCGGCTGGGCGCTGGAGCGCTCCTACGAGCTCGTCGTGGAGATGGACGCCGACGGCTCCCACCGGCCCGAACAGCTCGTGGACCTCCTAGACCGGGCTCGTCGGGCCGACGCGCCGGACCTGGTGATCGGGTCGCGCTGGGTGCCCGGGGGAGCGGTGGTCAACTGGCCCAAGCACCGCGAGCTGCTCTCCCGCGGCGCGAACACCTACGTGCGGGTGCTGCTCGGGCTACCGGTCCGTGACTCCACCGCCGGCTTCCGGGTGTTCCGGGCCAGTACGCTCGCCGCCCTGCCGTTGGCGGAGGTGGAGTCGCAGGGCTACGGCTTCCAGGTGGACATGACCTGGCGAGTCCACCGCTCCGGCGGCCGGATCGCCGAGGTGCCGATCAGCTTCGTCGAGCGTGCCGAGGGGAGGTCGAAGATGAGCCGCGAGATCATCACCGAGGCGCTCACCCGCACCACCGTGTGGGGTCTGCGGCACCGCGCCCGCCAGCTGGCCGCTCTCGGCCGTCAGCTGCCCGCACGCGGCCGTCGCAGGCCCCGCTAGAGACGGCGAACGGCCCGCGGGTCAAGGACCCACGGGCCGTTCGAGGCTCAACTGCGGCGGCTCAGGCGCTGCGCCGGCGCAGCTGGCCGCTGCGCAGCAGCTCGAGGCGCTCGGTGAGCAGCTCCTCGAGCTCGGGGATGGTGCGCCGCTCGAGCAGCATGTCCCAGTGCGTGCGCGGCTTCTTCACGGGCTTGGTCGGCTCGGGGCGGGTGGCGTTGCGCAGCAGCGCCTCCTCACCGCACCGGCACTCCCACAACGCCGGGACCTCGGCGTCGACCGAGAAGGGCAACACGATGGTGTGGCCATTGGGACACTCGTAGTGCGCTTCGGTCCGCGGGGCGTACTCCACGCCCACGTCGCTCTCGTGGCTCTTCGCGCCGATACCGACTCCGCGCAAGGTTCGTTCTGCCATGACGCCTCTCCTCTCGGGCGCGGGTCACGCGCCTCTTGCAGGCTTCTCTACTCGCTCCAACGGATACTGCCGCCCAGTTGTTCCGCCATCGCTGTGAACGTGCTGTGAAGATCCGGTCAGGGTGCCGATAGGCTGCCGGCTGTGACGGAGATGACGTATCGGCAGCTCGGGACCAGCGGACTTGTCGTATCCACGGTCGGACTCGGATGCAATAGTTTCGGGGCGACCTTACCGCCGGATGACGTTCCGCGCGTGGTGGGGGAGGCGATTGAGGCCGGGATCACCCTGTTCGACACCGCCGACACCTACGGGCCCGAACCCGGGGTAGGGGAGGAGCTCCTCGGTGCGGCACTGCGCGGCCGGCGCGACGAGGTCGTCATCGCCACCAAGTTCGGGATGGACGCCCGCGGCCTCAACGGGGAGGACTACGGGGTGCGCGGCTCCCGGCGGTACATCCGGCGAGCCGTGGAGGGTTCCTTGCGCCGGTTGGGCACCGACCACATCGACCTCTACCAGCTGCACCGGATGGACCCGGTCACCCCGCTCGAGGAGACGCTCGGCGCCCTGGACGAGCTGGTCCGGGAGGGCAAGGTTCTCTACATCGGCTGCTCGCACATCTCCGGCTGGGAGCTGGTCGATGCCGACTGGACCGCCCAGGCCGCCGGCCTCTCGCGGTTCATCTCGGCGCAGAACGAGTACAACCTCATCTCCCGTGGCATCGAGGCCGAGGTGGTGCCGGCGGCCGCACACGTGGGCGCCGGGATCCTGCCCTACTACCCGTTGGCCTCGGGCCTGCTGACCGGCAAGTACCGCAGAGGCGCCCCGGCGCCGGAGGGCACCCGCCTGGCGAGCCGGCCGGAGCGTCTGGCGGCGGCCGACTTCGACCGGATCGAGGCGCTCGAGCGGGTCGCCGAGCAAGCCGGGGTGTCGCTGCTGACGCTGGCCCTGGGCGGCCTGGCCGCCCAGCCCGGTGTGGCCTCGGTGATCGCCGGTGCCCGCACACCCGAACAGGTGCGCGCCAACGTCGCCGCCGGCCTGTGGGAGCCGGATGCCCAGACACTCGTCGCGATCGACGACGCCTCTCCGCCCGCGACGTAACCCTCAGGGCGACTGGTGGTGACGTAACCCTCAGGGCGACTGGTGGTACAGGAGGCGCGCGCGAGCGGCGCCCACCGCGACGACGCCACGCACGGCAAGCCCGCATTCCGCCGCGGCGTCCAGCACCGCCCGGCTCCAGGCACGTTCGCGGCGGCCACGGTCACCCCCGTCATGGCTGGCGAGTGCCACGACGAGTGAGGACCCCGGGCCCAGGCCGTGCACCTGTGCTGCGAACTCGGCCAGCGCCTCGGCGCGCAGCCCGCCGCTCGGCGGCTCGGGTGGCATGTCGAGCAGTTCGGCGGCGAGCAGGGCGGCGACGCCGGCTGGATCCACGGCGAGCAGCCACACGGTGTAGAAGTACTCGCTGCTGAAGGCGCGGGCGAAGGCGGCGGCACACGCCACGACGTCCTCCTCGGTGCGCACTCGCATCGGGACGGCCGGCCAGCGGGTCTCATCACCGTCGAGCGGACCGAACCGAGGCTGTCCGTCGATGATCGGGCGACCCCAAGGGTCGGTCGGGGGTGCGTGGTGATCGGTGGAAGTCATGCGCCACCGTGGCGTGTGGCGGCACCAGCCCGCCGCTCGCGCCCCGTTGCCTGTGGATGAGACCAGCGCAGGGCGGTCCTGGGGAGCAACCGCGGCCGCGGGGCCACCTGGGCTGCTCCCCAGGTCCCGCTGCGCACCCCGCTGTCCAGCGGCCCGGTGCCGGCTGGTGCTCCAGCGCGGCGGCCGCGCCAGCCTGGGACAGGGAAGGGGGAGAGATGGACAAGGAGCAGCTGTCGCTGGGCGACAACCGAATCACCCTCGTGGGTCGGCTCAGTGGCGAGGTGGTGGAGCGCGAGTTGCCCAGTGGCGACGTGGTCGCGAACTTCCGGGTCGTGGTCCCGCGCCGCCAGAGCGGGTCCGGCCGTGCTCGGGTCGACACCATCGACATCGCCTGTTGGACCGCCCGCACCCGCAGAGTCGCCGGGCGGCTCACGGAGGGCACCGTGGTGGCCGTCGAGGGAGCGTTGCGGCGTAGGTTCTTCGCCAGCGGCGGGGGCCGGGCGTCCCGATACGAGGTCGAGGCCCGCCGCCTGCGACGCACCTGACCGGGATAGCCTGGCGAGGACTCCCTCCAGTCGCGATCCGCGGCGATACCCGGCCGGAGTCGATGCGGGAGAACCCGCCGGACGGTGGATGAGCCGGACAGGCCTAGGCACGGTCCGCGGCACGTGGCAGCATCTCGCTATGGCCGGCGGCAAGGGGCAGCGACGAGACGAGCGGCTCCGCGACCTGGCGCTCCTGCGGCGCGTGCGGGACCGCATCGATCGGGAGTACGCCGAGCCGTTGGACGTGCCCTCCCTGGCCCGCGGCGTGCACATGTCCGCCGGACACCTGAGCCGGGAGTTCCGCCGCGCCTACGGGGAGTCGCCCTACTCCTACCTCATGACCCGCCGGATCGAGCGCGCGATGACCCTGCTGCGCCGCGGTGAGCTCAGCGTCACGGAGGTGTGCTTCGCCGTCGGCAGCTCCTCGCTCGGTACCTTCTCCACCCGCTTCACCGAGCTGGTGGGCGTGCCGCCCAGCGACTACCGACGGAACCCGGACGAGGCGGCCGCGGGCATGGCCCCGTGCCTGGCCAAGCAGGTGACCAGACCGGTCAGGAATCAAGAAGTCGCGGGCGCTCGCGCGGGTCTAGCGTGACGGTCATGGACATCACCATTCACGCCAGCTTCCTGCCCCACACCGACGCGGAGGCCTCGCTGGCCTTCTACCGTGACGCGCTCGGCTTCGAGGTCCGCGGTGACGTCGGGTACGAGGACATGCGGTGGATCACCGTCGGCCCGCCCGGACAACCCGAGACCAGCATCGTGCTCTACCCGCCCGGCGCCGACCCGGGCATCACCGAGGCGGAGAAGCAGGTCATCACCGAGATGATCGCCAAGGGAACCTTCGCCAGCATCATGCTCGCCGCACCGGACGTGGACCGCGCCTTCGAGCAGATCCAGGCCGCCGGCGCGGAGATCATGCAGGAACCCACCGACCAGGACTGGGGGATGCGCGACTGCGCGTTCCGCGACCCAGCGGGCAATATGGTCCGGCTGCAGCAAGTTCCCTGATCGTCCCCCGCAAAGGAGTCCCACGCCCATGGCGAGCACGACCGAGCAGCTCTCCCCACCGCCGTCGGCCGCCGACCGGCACGACCTCATCCGGGTGCAGGGCGCGCGGGAGAACAATCTGCGCGATGTGGACGTGGAGATCCCCAAACGCCGTCTCACCGTGTTCACCGGGGTTTCGGGCTCGGGCAAGAGCTCGCTGGTCTTCGGCACTATTGCTGCGGAGTCCCAGCGCCTCATCAACGAGACCTACAGCGCGTTCCTCCAGGGGTTCATGCCCAGCCTGGGGCGCCCGGACGTCGACCTGCTCGAGGGGCTCACCACTGCGATCATCGTCGACCAGGAGCGGATGGGCGCCAACCCGCGGTCGACGGTAGGCACGGTGACCGACGCCAACGCCTTCCTGCGCATCTTGTTCAGCAGGCTGGGGGAGCCGCACGTGGGCTCGCCCAACGCCTTCTCCTTCAACGTTCCCTCGGTGACCTCCCAGGGAGCCATCTCGGTGGGCGGCAAGAAGGCGGTCAAGGCGACGTTCAACCGGCTCGGCGGCATGTGCCCGCGCTGCGAGGGCCGCGGGGCGGTCTCCGACATTGACATCGACCAGCTCGTCGACGAGTCCAAGTCACTGGCCGAGGGCGCCATCACGGTTCCCGGCTACGTCCCCGACGGCTGGTACGTGCAGATCTTCAGCGAGTCCGGCTTCCTCGACCCGCACAAGCCGATCCGGGACTACACCAAGCGGGAGCGCCACGACTTCCTGTACAAGGAAGCCACCAAGGTGCCGGTGGGCGGGGCCAACATGACCTACGAGGGCCTGGTCCCCAAGATCCAGAAGTCCATGCTGAGCAAGGACCGCGACGCCATGCAGCCCCACATCCGGGCCTTCGTGGACCGCGCGGTGGTCTTCCGGACCTGCCCGGACTGCGCCGGTACCCGCCTGGCCGAGCACGCACGGGAGTCCAAGATCCGCGGCATCAGCATCGCCGACGCCAGCGACATGCAGATCTCCGACCTCGCCGCCTGGGTCGCCGATCTCGACGAACCCGCGCTGGGACCGCTGCTCACCGGGCTGGGCCACCTGCTCGACTCGTTCGTGGAGATCGGCCTGGGCTACCTCTCGCTCAGCCGTCCCTCCGGCACCCTGTCCGGCGGTGAGTCCCAGCGCACCAAGATGATCCGGCACCTGGGTTCCTCGCTGACCGATGTCACCTACGTCTTCGACGAGCCGACCATCGGGCTGCACCCGCACGACATCCAGCGGATGAACGCCCTGCTGCGCCAGCTGCGCGACAAGGGCAACACGGTCCTGGTGGTGGAGCACAAGCCGGAGATGATCGCGATCGCCGACCACGTCATCGACCTCGGCCCCGGTGCGGGGTCGGCCGGGGGAGAGGTGGTCTACCAGGGCTCCCTGTCCGGTCTACGGGGGAGCGGCACCCTCACCGGCCGACACCTCGACGACCGCGCGAGACTCAAGGCCACGGTGCGTGCGGCGACCGGTGCACTGGAGATCCGGGGTGCCACCCAGAACAACTTGCTAGGTGTCGACGTGGACGTCCCCACCGGGGTGCTCACCGTGGTGACCGGAGTGGCCGGGTCGGGAAAGAGCTCGCTCATCCACGGCAACCTGGGCAAGCGCGAGGGCGTCATCGTGGTGGACCAGACGGCGATCCGCGGCTCGCGCCGATCCAACCCCGCCACCTACACCGGGGTGCTGGATCCCATCCGTAAGGCCTTCGCCAAAGCCAACGGCGTCAAGCCCGCACTCTTCAGCCCGAACTCGGAAGGGGCGTGCCCGGCCTGCAAGGGGGCGGGGGTGATCTTCACCGAGCTCGGATTCATGGACACCGTGACGACCCCCTGCGAGGAGTGCGAGGGAAAGCGCTTTCAGGCTGCTGTTCTGGAGTACACCCTGGGCGGGCGCACCATTGCCGAGGTGCTGGGTATGTCGGTGGCCGAGGCGGAGGAGCTGTTCGGGGCGGGGGAGGCCCGCACACCGGCGGCGCAGAAGATCCTCGGCCACCTGTCCGCCGTCGGGCTCGGTTACCTCACGCTCGGCCAGCCGCTGACCACGCTGTCCGGCGGTGAGCGGCAGCGGCTGAAGCTGGCGACCAGGATGGGCGACAACGGCGGGGTCTACGTGCTGGACGAGCCCACCACCGGGCTACACCTGGCGGACGTCGAGCAGATGCTCGCGTTGCTGGACAGGTTGGTCGACTCGGGCAAGTCGGTGATCGTCATCGAGCACCACCAGGCGGTGATGGCCCATGCGGACTGGATCATCGACCTGGGCCCCGGCGCCGGGCACGACGGCGGCCGCGTGGTCTTCGAGGGGACGCCGGCAGAACTGGTGGCCGCCGGCAGCACGCTCACGGGGGAGCATCTCGCCGACTACGTGGGCGGCTGAGGCTCGGGCTCCGGCACGCCGTCTCAGGTCAGCAGGCGCTCCAGCGGGATGCCGCCGTCCTGCCAGGGCAGCAGGATCCAGGCCACGAGGTAGAGGCCCAGGCCGATACCCGGCAGCAGGAAGGCGAGCAGCACGAGCAGTCGCACGATCGCGACGTTGGCCCCCAGCTTGGCGGCGATGCCACCGGCCACGCCACCGAACATGCGGTAGGGGCCGCGGCGGAAGCCGGACCGGCGAATGGTGTCGAAGAACGATCTCATGACACTGAGGCTATGCCGCGAGAACGATCGGCACATCGGGGACCACCCTGATCGGGCCCCTGGGAGTCCGGCTCCACGAACGACGAGGTCGACCGCGCAGCGGGGGGAGTCGCTAGCATCATTGCCATGGGAGAAGATGCCGCCGGCACCTCCGGTGAGTGCGTGTTCTGCGCAATCGTTGCAGGTACGCTCCCGTGCGCAAAGGTGGCCGAGGACGCGACCACGTTCGCCTTCATGGACATCGATCCAGGCTCGGACGGCCACCTGCTGGTCATCCCGAAGCGGCACAGCGCCGACCTCGTCGAGATCTCCGCCGACGACCTGTCGGCCACCACGCTGGCTGCTCAGCGGATCGCCAAGGTCGTGCTCACCGAGCTCGGTGCCGACGGCGTCAATCTGCTCAACTGCAGCGGTCCGGCGGCCTGGCAGACCGTGTACCACTTCCACCTGCACGTCATCCCGCGCTACCGCGACCCGAGCAAGGACCGCCTGACACTGCCGTTCGAGCCCGGCAGACCGGCCGACGCCGCAGCCATCGCCGAGCACGCGGCCGTGCTCGCCGGCGCGCTCTAGGGCACTGTCATGGGCACCTGGAAGCGCGACGTGACGGGCGGGTGGGCGTCACCCTCGGGGGCCAAGGCAGCGCGGCGCGGCGCTCGATTCGGTGCGCTGCTCGGCGCGGGGGCAGTGCTGGTGATGCTCGCGGGCTGTTCCTCCGGGCCGGGAGCCAGCGACGCCCCGACTCGCGGCGACACGGCGACCTGGGAGCTGCGCGGCGATGTCAGTGCGGACAGCCGGACGCTGGAGATCGGGGTCACGCGGCTCGGTTGTGCCGATGGCGTCACCGGTGCGGTTCTCGAACCGCAGGTGACCTATGAGGAGGACCGGATCGTCATCGAGGTCGACGTCGAGGCGCTCGACGACGGCGCATACACCTGCCCGAGCAACGACGTCGTCCCGGTCCTGGTGGAGCTCGACGAGCAGGTCGGGGACCGGTCGCTCGTCGATGGCGCCTGCCTCGACGGGGACGCGGTGACCACCTCATTCTGCGTGGACCAGTCGCGCTGGCCATGAGACGTTGGCTGCCCGGTAGGCGCCGCCGTGGATCGCGCGCAACAGGGCCGGGGCGCGGCGCAGCAGGTGGTCGGGCCGGGTCTCGGTGCGCCTGGGCGCCACCGGACCGCAGGCGTGGGCGATGCGCGATCCGGCGCCCTGACCGCACTTGTCGACCACCTGTCACCCCGCTGGTTCGCTTCGGAACCGCCGAGCCGCCGATACGGTGGGTGTCATGAGGAACAGGTGGGGTGTATCGCTGGCCGCTCTCGTCCTGACGCTGGCTGGATGCAGCTCCTTCTCGCCGGGTGACGCAGACCCGGCACCTGGGCAGGACTCCGATGAGCAGCCGGCGCCGACTGCGGCCCCCTCTGCGGATGACGGTCGAGACGGCGCTGAAGAGACAACGTCGTCGACCCGCGGAGGGATAGAACTGGCCGTGTCCCACACCTGTGCTCCTGCTGAGCCCGAGTGCGTCCTGGTGAACGGCGAGCACGTCACCGTCATCCCGTCCCAGTTCGTGCGTGCTGGCATTGAGGATGCTGCCGCCGTTGCCGATGACCAGGGCAATGAGTCGATCGACCTGAGGTTCGATGACGACGGAACGGCGATCGTCGAGTCATCTAGCGCACAGGTCGCTGAAGCCGGCCAGGACGGACGTCTTGTGATGAAGGTTGGTGATCAGATGGTGTCGGCACTCGCAGTGCCGACGGCCCTCGAGACCAGCGAGGTACGGATAGCACTGCCGCCGGACACCAGCGCGGATACGGTGGTCGAACTCATCCGCGCCGGCTGAGCTGGCGGAGATGTGGCGGCATCACCTGAGTCTGGCGCCAGCGAGGCGCATGGTCGGGACGGAGCGCACCTGTAAGCATATCGCCGATAATGCACATTATGTCATCTAACGGAAGAGTCACCCGCCCCTGGGCGGCTGCACCGCCCGCACAGCTCGGCGACAGCCGGCGCCCACACCGCTCCCCTCCACGGACGGAAGTCACGGCCCGATGGCCGGCACGTCAGGTAGCACAGTCCCGTCCGCGAGGTGGATGGTCAGCTCGATGGCCTCGACACTCACTCCCGGCCACCACGCCGCGTAGTAACCGTTCTCGACGCTGGCCACGACCGTCTCGGGTAGCGAGCCGCCTGGCAGCGCCCCGGGTTCCTCGACCGGACCGCGCGGATGGACCTCGACCGCGACGACGTCCTCCCCCACCCGGCCGGTGATCGTCGTGTAGGCGGTGTCCTCGTTCCCGCCCGCGGCCGCCAGGACTGTCTGCACCTCGTCGTCAGCCAGCTGCGCCTCGCTGCCGTAGCTACCCGTCGCACCGCCGCCGGAGAGTACCCATGCGCCGTCCACGAGCAGGCAGTGGCTGAGGTACCCTGCGCGGGACAGCAGGCCGAACGTCACCCGACCTCGCTCCTCCGCGACTACCACCCGCTGGTCCAACACGTCCATGGCGAGCTCGTTCGAGCACTCCTCGGCGATCTCGACCTCCACGGTGGCCGAGACCTGCTCGGGAACGGGGGTCCAGGTCGCAAAGGCGTGCTCCGGAGCGCCCCACGGCGGCGCCACGACCACGGCCGCTACCACCGCAGCGGCCGCCGTCGCGGACAGCAGCCATCGGCCCAACGGGCGGTGGGTGCCATGCCCGGGCTCGTCCGGGCCGGCCCCCGAGGGCCGACTGAGCACCTGGGTGAGCAACTTCTGTGCCGCGGCCCCCTGACCGGCCTGCGGCCGGGGCTCGTGGGCCGGATCGAGCAGCCACAGGGCACGCAGGTCGGCGTCGTGGGCGTCGCGCTGGTCATCGGTCATGGCCGGTCTCCTTCCTCTGCCACGCGGCCGAGCCGGGCGCGCAGGCGACGTCGCGCTCGGCTCAGGCGCACGCTGAACGCCGACGCGGAGATCTCCAGGACCTGCGCGGCCTCGCTCGGGCTCAGTCCGTCCCAGGCCACCAAGGTCAGCACCTCCTGGTCCCGCGCGCTGAGTCGCTCGAACGCTCGGGCAAGGTCGAGCCGGTGAGCCACCGCAGCGGCGTCATCCGCCCGGTCGTGGCGCGGTTGTGCCGCGATACGGGCGGTGAGGTCGCGAGCGCGGCGCTGGCTCCGGTAGGTGTTGGCCAACACCCGGCGCGCCACCGCGAACATCCACGGTCGGACATCGGCGATGTCGGACGGCAGCTCGGCGAACCGTCGCCAGGCCACCACGAAGCTCTCGGCGACGACGTCCTCGACCACCGCCGGATCGGTGCGGCGCTCGACGAAGCGCACGAGGTCGTCGTACAACGCCTCGAAGATCTGCCGAAAAGCCGCAGCGTCCGGGCTCTCCCGCGACAACGCGGCCGTCGCAGAGCCCACCGGCTGCGGGCCGTCGTGAACGTCGCTCATAACTCACACATGTCCGGCACTCCCCTGGGCCCTACACCCGCCCACAAAAGGCGGCAGGGCCCTGGCACGTGGCCAGGACCCTGCCGCACGATGCGGGCTCAGTCAGCTGTCGTCAGCTGCGGTGAGGCTGAGCTCGGCCGTCATCGGGTCGCCCCAGTAGTCAGCCAGGGTGATGAAGTGGGCCCCGGCGGACAGCGTCACCTCCAGGTAGGGGTCGGTACGACCCCCCTCCCCCTCCGGCGAGTCATCCATCGTCTCCACGCTGCCGTCCTCGCTGAGGATGCTCAGCAGCGGGTCGCCCTCGGTGGAGACGGTGTCGAAGACGACGCTGGTGTCCTCCTCGAGGTCCAGCGCCGCCAGCCAGTACTCGTTCTCAGCCAGGTCGATGGTGAAGGTGTCCCCCGGCTCGACCAGCTCCGGCTCGCGGACCGCGATGGTGAAGTCGCTCTCGGCGGTGCCCCAGTAGGGCCGGACGGTGACCTCGTACTCCCCCGCTGCCAGCTCCGCGCCGAGCGCCGGGTCGAGGGTGTTGGCGTCCCCGAAGTTGAGGAACTGCCCACGGTCGTCGTTCTCGGCCGTGAAGCCGTCGGCGCCGATGACCTCGATCATCAGGTCGTCAGAGGAGAAGCTCTCGGGATCGGCGACGACGTCGATCACCACGAGGGTCGGCTCATCGAGGCTCAAGGTGCCCGTCCAGGTGTCGTTCCCGGTCATCGCGACGGCGAGCTCCTCCCCCAGGGCGATCTCCCCGCCCTCGAGGTGTCCGCCCTCCGGCTCCGGCGGCGTGGTCTGCTCGTCGGTCGGCTCCGGGGTGGGCTCCGGCTCCGGCGTCGGGGTGGTGGTGTCGGGTGTCGACTGCACTGGCGGCGGCGTAGGCGCCGGCTCGTCATCCCCGCCGCCCAGCAGCAGGACCAGTGCCCAGATCACTGCACCGAGCAGGACCACGGCGGCGATGATGATCCCGATGGTCAGGCCCTTGCCGGACCCGCCGCCCTCCCCGCCCGAGCCGCCGGCGCCCTGCGGGGCGCCGTACGAGGAACCCTGACCGTAGGGCTGCTGGCCGGCCGCGTAGGGCTGCTGCCCCGCGCCGTACGGCTGGCCGTAGCCCTGTTGGCCGGCACCGTGCGGCTGCTGGTAGCCACCGAGCTGTCCGGACGGCGCAGGTTGGGCGGCGTAGGACGCCGCACCTGGCTGCGGGCTCCCGTGGGCGTGGCCGTGCTGGCCGTAGCCGGCCGCCGGGTACCCGCCGGCCTGCTGGGCGAACTGCTGCGTGGGCTGGTAGCCCGGCAGCTGCTGGGTGGCATCGGCAGTGGGCGCCTGGTGGCCGGCACCCTGCTCAGCGGTGAACTGCTGGGTGGGCTGCTCGCCCGGCGCCTGGTGGCCGGCACCCTGCTCAGTGGCGAACTGCTGCGTGGGCTGCTCGGCCGGCTGCTCCGTGCCCGACTGCGCCGCGGGCTCCTCGGGAGCTCCCCCGTGCTGGTCTCCGCCGCCGGGCTGGTCAGCCTGCCCTGCCGGCGGTTGTCCCTGGAACTGTTCAGTGCTCTGCTCACTGACCGGCTGCTGGGCGCCCTGCTGCGCCGAGGCGATGTGCTCGGTCCAACTGTGGCCGTCCCAGTAGCGGATCTTGGCGGCGTCACCTGAGGGATCCGGGTACCACCCGGCGATCGGATTGCTCATGAGGCCTGATCCTAGGAGGTTGGCATCCCTACCCAAGAATCCCGTCGCCCACTGAGATATGGGCCACCCTGCGGACGACTGGTCAGCCGGCGTCGCGTGCTCGGCGGCGCTTCGACAGCTCGTCCTCGACCTGGGCGCCACCACGCTCTGCCCGCTCCGTGGGCAGCTCGGCGAGCGAGCCCTCCACCTCACGCCAGACGCGTCCGACGGCGATGCCGAACACTCCCTGGCCCCCCTGGACCAGGTCGATCACCTCGTCGGCGCTGGTGCACTCATAGACACTGGCACCGTCGCTCATCAGGGTGATCTCGGCGAGGTCGTCCACGCCGCGCTCGTGCAGGTGGTGGACGGCGGAGCGGATCTGCTGGAGGGACACCCCGGTGTCCAGCAGCCGCTTGACCACCTTGAGCACGAGGATGTCGCGGAAGCTGTAGAGGCGCTGGGACCCCGAGCCGCTCGCATTGCGGATGCTGGGCTCGACCAGCCCGGTCCGGGCCCAGTAGTCGAGCTGCCGGTAGGTGATGCCCGCCGCGCGGCAGGCCGTGGGTCCGCGGTAACCGGTCTCGGTGTCGAGGTCCGGCAGGGAGTCGCCGAACAGCATCCCCTGGGCCCGCTGAGGGATCCCGGTGGCCGCACCGGCTGTTGCGTCGCTGCCGCTCACGTGCACTCCCGTTCGTCCTGCCGCGCACGAACTGTGCTCCGGCTTCGATGTCCCCCACGGTATGGCTGCGGAGGTGGGCAGTCAACGACACTCGCGGCGCGCCGTTCGCGGCGTGTCGATCCCCGCGTGTCTGACCCTCAAGATGAGGTTGAGACCTGGCTGTCCTCGGCGTGTCGTCATCGGCTCAGGGTTCGAAGTCCTCCGGCTCGACGTTCTCCAGGAACTGCTGGAAGTCGGCGACGACGTCGGCCTCGTCCTCGGCGTCCATCACTACCCCTGCGGTGCTGAGCACCTCCTCCTCGCACAGCACCGGGCAGCGGGAGCGCAGCGCCAGGGCGATCGCGTCGGAGGGACGGGCATCGACGTGCTCCCCGGTGGACAGCACCAGCTCGGCGTAGAAGGTGCCGGCCTCGAGCCGGGTGATGTGCACCTCGGTGAGCTGCACGCCCATCACGTTCATGACATTGATGAACAGGTCGTGGGTCTGCGGGCGCTCCGGGGTGATCCCGGCCTGCGCCGTCGCGATCGAGGCTCCCTCCCGCGGCCCGATGACGATCGGGAGCACCACCCGGCTCTCCTCCCGTACTGAGAGGACGGCGACGACCTCGTTCTCCGGGATGCTCACCCGGACCCCGAGGACCTCCATCTCACGCATGGGTTCACCGTACGACCATCGGCATGGCGGTGCGCGCCAATTGATCAGTCCAGGTCGTCGAGGGCCGCGCGCAGCAGTTCGGCATGGAGCAGGGCGTAGGTCTCCCCCAGCTCCCGGGCGCGCGCACCGGCCCGCTCCCGCCCGGCGCCCGACTTCTGGGCCCGGATCGGGGCCACCACCTGGTCGATGGTGTCGGCATGCCGCTCGGCGGCCGTGCGCACCGTGCGCAAGTGGCGCGGGCTGATCCCGTAGCGCGCCAGTGCTGCGGCGCGCTGGACGATCTCCACCGCCCGCCCCGGGTACCGGCCGCGGGAGTCGGCTCCGATCAGCCCTGCCGCGCTGATCTCCTCGATATCGGCCAGGCTGACGCCGGTGAGGTCGGCGATCTCCTCGGCCCGTACCCGCGCGGATGGCCGCGGTCGGACGAGCTCACCGTCGCGGGCGACCACCCGGGTTCCCGGGGCGCCCTCGACCGGTCGGCCGGCGTCGAGGTCCTCGAGCTGGTCTCGGATCACCCGCAGCGGGAGGAAGGAGTCGCGCTGCGCGGTGAGCGCGAAGCGCAGCCGCTCGACATCGGCCTGGCTGTACATCCGGTAGCCAGAGCCGCTGCGCCGCGGGCTCACCAAGCCCTGGTCCTCGAGGAAGCGCAGCTTGGAGATCCGCACTGCCGGGAACTCCGGCTGCAGCACCGCCAACACCGCACCGATACTCATCGTCGGCTCGGTGGAGGCACCCGGTGGCCATGGACGCGGTTCCTCGCGCCGCTCGGGCTCGTGGCCGGCGGCGCGCTGGGCGGACGAGCTCACGAGTCGGTCGCGGCCTCGGCCTGCGGGCTGGGGTGGTAGGTGAGCCGGTACTTGCCGATCTGCACCTCGTCGCCCGCGGCGAGGACGGCGGAGTCGATGCGCTCGCGGTTGACGTAGGTGCCGTTGAGCGAGCCCACGTCGCGGACGATGAAGCCGCCCTCGTGGGCGAGGAACTCGGCGTGCCGCCGGGACACGGTGACGTCGTCGAGGAAGATGTCGGCCGTGGGGTGACGGCCGGCCAGGGTCCGCTCGGTGTCGAGCAGGAAGCGCGCGCCGGCCGTCGGCCCGCGCTGGACGATCAGCAACGCGTGGCCGGGCGGAAGCCCCTCGATCGCCGCCAGGTCAGGCTGGGGCACCTCGACCCGTGCGATCTCCTCACCCTCGGTGATCGCACCGAACCGGGCAGTGGTGCTCGCCGCGTCTCGCTGTTCCGGTTCGCTTCCCATGGCCTGCACTCCCCTTCGCACGCTCGCCGGGCACGTAACCCGGGCACTGCCACCACCATAGTTCCCCCGGTGGTCTCCACGACACTCCTTGAGGACCCGCGCCGGGTCAAGAACCGTCTGCCGGTACCGGCGTGGCCCACTCGGGACGGTCCAACGTGCGCACCGAGGTGATCTCGACGTTCTCGTGGTGGATGACCTCCGACGTCGCCCCCGAGCTGCGGACCGATGAGAGCGCGCCACCGGGGATATCCAGTGCCGCCGCCATGGTCTGCGGGTCGCCGATCGCGTACCACGTGTAGGGCTGGGTGATCGTCGTGCCGCTCACGAGGATTCCGGTGGAGCTCGTCGCGAACCAGCTGGAGGCGGTGATCCGTTGGCCGTTCACCTCGATCGCCTCCGCCCCGGCGTTGCGCAGCTCCTCCAGGACGGTGACGAAGGTCGAGGCGCTGAGCTGCTGGTCCGGGTCGCGCACGATCACCTCCAGGCCGGGACCCTCCACCGGCAGCACCCCGGCGAGGATCCCCTGCACACGGGCCTGCTGGGCTGCTGCCTCCTGCGCCGCCGCGCGGGAGGAGGAGCCCGACTCCAGCTCGCTCAGCTCCCGGCGCAGGGCGTTGCCCTCCTCGGTGAGCTCGCGGTTGCGGGTGGTGAGCTCGTCGAGCAGCCGGACGAGGTCGTCCTGGCGCATCGTGGCGTAGGTGTCCTCCTGGGTCTGGCGCACCTGGAGCACGACGGCGAAGCCCAGCGCGATGCACAGCAGGACGATGAGCACGTGGATGACCGTGGGCTGGCGCCGGAGGAAGAGACGGCGCAGCCGGGGGCCGCCTTCGGAGGGCGGGTCGTCCGCGGGTGGGTTCTCGTGCATGGTCATGCCTTGAAGACGTGCCGGCGAATAGCTGCGGTGTTGGAGAAGATGCGGATCCCTAGCACGACGACCACCGCCGTCGTCATCTGCGTCCCCACCCCCAGCTGGTCACCGAGGAACACGAGGACCGCCGCGATGAGCACGTTGGACAGGAAGGACACGACGAACACCCGGTCGTCGAAGATGCCGTCCAGGTAGGCCCGCAGCCCGCCGAAGAGTGCGTCGAGGGCTGCGACGACCGCGATCGGCAGGTACGGCTGCAGCGCCTGGGGCACCGTGGGCTCGACGATGATGCCGACGACGACGCCGATGATGAGACCGATGACGGCGAACATCAGCACTCCTTCCGGATGGCCGCGTGCTGGGGCTGGTGGCGCGGGTGCGGGGTCATGGTTCGGCTCCCGGATCTCCGTCGGCGGGAACCTCGGCGTGGCGCAAGGTGCGTGCGGTACTACCCGGGAGGACGAGCTCGTCCTCGGTGGCGATGTCCACCGAGATGCCGAAGTTGTCGCGCAGGGTGCCGAGGTGGCTGCCGGCCGTGCTGCGCGTCATCCGTGCCTGCATCTGTTCCGGGTCACCGATCGCCTCGACCACGTAGGGGCGGGTCAACGGGGCCAGGTCGACGAAGATCGCCGGTCCGGCCGAGCGGATCGCGCTGATGGAGGACAGCCGGTGGCCGTTGATCGCGACCGCCTCGGCTCCCGCGAGCCACAGGCCGTTGGCCAGGACCTGGAGGTCGAGGTCCTGCACGCGGCCCAGCTCGGAGTCCGGCTCGCCGGCCTGGGCTTCCCGGGAGTCGTCCAGGGTGATCTGCAGCCCGGGGCCGGTCACCCGCGCGCCGCCGGCGTTATAGGCCAGCAGCCGGACGTAGTCGAGGTAGTCGGCGTCGGGGCCCTCGAGGGACTGGGCCTGGACCGTCTCGATGCGTTCCACCAGCTCGGTGTTGGCCGCCCGCAGCCGCTCGCCATCGGCCATCCCGGCCTCGATCTCCGACAGGAGCAGCTGACGAGCCTCGATCGCCCCGTCCTCCGGCACCCGCAGCTCCCGAGCGGCCCACACGGTGGCCAGACCCAGGGCGGCCGCGACCAGGAGCACCAACCCGCGCCGCCACCAGGGCATGGCCAGCCCCCGACCGGTCCGCCGGCGTTCGGCTGCCGCGGCGTACCCCGGGTCCAGGGGGCGCTCGACCACCTCCCGCAGGAGCGTCATGGAACGGTCGGGCCGCTGGTCCTGCAAGGTCATGCCGGGCTCGGTGCGCGACGCTCGCGACGCACGATTCGGGCCACCTGTTCCAGGTAGAGCAGGCAGGCGAACCAGTACAGACCCACGCCCCACAACGCGACGGCCCAGCCGACCGTCCACGCCACCTCACCGACCAGTCCGGGCACCGACGCCAGCAGCAGGAGCGGGAAGGCGTACATCAAGCAGAAGGTGCCGGCCTTGCCGGCCATGTGCACCGGGAGCGCGCCGTAGCCGTAGCGCAGCAGCACCGGGATGGTCGTGGCGAGCACGAGCTCGCGCGCCACGATGACCACCACGAGCCACCACGGCACCAGGTCGCGATAGGCCAGACCGAGCAGGGTGGCGAAGATGTAGAGCCGGTCCGCGGCGGGGTCGAGCAGCACCCCGAGCCGGCTCATCTGGTCGAACCGGCGGGCGATGAACCCGTCCAGCCAGTCGGTGGCCCCGGCCAGCGCCAGCACGACCAGTGCCCAGACGTCGTGCTCGGCCAGAATCAGCCAGGCGAAGACGGGAATGAGGGCCAACCGCAGGAAACTGATGGCATTGGGGACGGTCCACACCCGTTCCCTGGCACGCGCCTGCTCCCCACTTTCCACGCTCACAGGTTACGCAGCGCGCCTGGCTCCCGTGGCCAGGGCACGCCAACTGAGACCGCGCCGTGATCTGCCTTACGCTCCACCCATGCGATTCGGTCTCTTCATCCCGCAAGGCTGGCGCTTCGACCTCGTCGGCGTCGAGGACTCCCAGCAGTGGCCCCTCATGCGTGACCTGGCACGGCGGGCGGATGCCGGCCCGTGGGAGTCGGTCTGGGTCTACGACCACTTCCACACCACCCCGGTACCCAGCACCGAGGCCACCCATGAGGCGTGGGCGCTCATGGCAGCGCTGGCGGCGAGCACCGAGCGGGTGCGCCTTGGGCAGATGTGCACCTGCATGGCCTACCGACCGCCGATGTACCTGGCCAAGGCGGCCGCCACGATCGACCACGTGAGCGGCGGGCGGCTCGAGATGGGCATCGGTGCGGGCTGGTACGAGCATGAGTGGCGCGCCTACGGCTACGGCTTCCCGCGGGCCGGCGAGCGGCTGCAGATGCTCGAGGAGGGCGTGCAGATCATGCGCGAGGCCTGGCGCACCGGTGAGGTCACCTTCCACGGCCGGCACTACGACGTCGACGGCGCCATCGCCCGTCCACTCCCCCTCCAGCCGGGCGGCCTGCCGCTGTGGGTCGCCGGTGGTGGGGAGAAGGTCACCTTGCGCATCGCGGCGTCCTACGCCGATGCGACGAACTTCGACGGCACCGTGGAGGGCTTCACCCGCAAGTCCGAGATCCTCGCCGAGCACTGCCGGGTGGCGGGCACGGACTTCGACCGCATCACCCGCTCGGCCAACTACAACGTCATCGTGGGCCGCGACGAGGCGGAGGTCGCCGAGCGCCTGGCGCGCGTGGCGGAGCGGTACCGCAGCGCCGGCGTCCCGGAGCAGAAGATCGAGCAGGAGCTGTCCTCCATCCGCGGCATGCCCGGCTACGGAACGCCCGAGCAGGTCGTGGAGAACCTCACCCGGCTGGCCGACCTGGGGCTGGACTACGCGATCTGCTACTTCCCCGAAGCGGCGTACGACACCACTGGCATGGAGCTGTTCGAGCAGCAGGTGATTCCCGCGCTTCGCACCCGTTGAGCGCCAATGCTGCCCCTTGCACGAGTCATGCAGTCGTAAACTCTGTCACAGAGTAGTAACGATCAGGTCACCGTCTGGGATGCCGAGCGACCGACCCCCGCGGGTGCGGCGAACCGCCGTCTAGGCACGTCGTGACGGCGTTCGCCTACTCAGGGAAAGCCGGGATCAAGGCGTTACACGCCGGTATGTCGACCTTGTGCGCGCGTAGCCACCCCCCTACGGTGGCTGAGCACCATGACCACTCGGGGCGTTCAGCGTCTCCGTGCACCGTGTGCTGCGGTGACGGTCGACCAGGAAAAGCACTGCCTCGTGCAAACCGAAGGGACCATGATGACCACGAGTACGACACGCCGCCGTGTGGCGATCCCCGCCGCGGCCGCCGCACTTGCTCTCGCGCTCGCGGCGTGCGGCGACAGCAACGGGAACGGGGACACCGAGCCGGCCGGGGACGGGGACACGGCAACCGAGGACACCGACACCGACACCGACGACGGGGACGGTGACGCCGCAGCCGGCGGCCGCCTCGCCGAGCTCCAGGAAGAGGGCACCATCACCGTCGGCTTCGCCGGTGAGGCCCCCTACAGCTTCCAGAACGAGGCCGGCGAGCTCGTGGGCGCCTCGGTCGCCCTCCAGGAGCGCATCTGGGGCGAGCTGGGGATCGACAACGTCGAGGGTGTCGAGACCCAGTGGAACCAACTGATCCCCGGGCTCAACGCCGGCCACTTCGACGTGGTCGCCGCCGGCATGTCGATCCTGCCGGAGCGTTGCGAGGCGGCGATCTTCTCCGACCCGGAGTTCCAGTACACCACCGCGCTGATGGTCGAGGAGGGCAACCCCTTCGACGTCCACGACATGCAGGACATCCAGGAGGCCCAGGACGACGGCATCCGGATGGCCGCCATGAGCGGTGCCATCGAGGCGACCTACGCCGCCGACCTGGGCATCGAGGCCACCGAGGTGGGCAACCCGCAGGACGGGATGGACCTCATCACCGGCGGCCGTGCCGACGTCTTCGCGCTCACCGGCATCTCGCTCAACTGGATGCTCGACAACGCGGCAGGCGACCCGAACGTCGAGGTCACCGACACCTTCGTCGCCGTGATCGACGGCGTGGAGCAGTACGGCGCCGGTGGCACCGTGTTCCGCCCGGAGGACACCGACATGCGGGACGCCTACAACGAGAAGCTCGCCGAGATCGTGGCGAGTGAGGAGGAGTACCTGTCGGTCGTCGGCGACTGGGGCTTCACGGAGGGTGAGCGCCCCCAGGGCGACTTCACCACCGAGCAGCTGTGCGCCGGTGAGATCGGCTGATCACCCGATCACATGAGTGAGAAATTCGATGCGCTGAGCACGCTGTGGCCGCAGTTCGTCGACGGGATCATCGTCACGCTCCAGCTGACCATCGGCGGTTCGGTGCTCGCCTTCGCACTCGCTGCGATCCTGGGCCTCGCCGCGCGCCACGACAACATCGTGGTGCGCGGCGGGGCTCGGACCGTGATCGAGTTCTTCCGCGGCACCTCGCTGCTGGTCCAGTTGTTCTGGTTCTTCTACGTGGTGCCGCTGTTCTTCCCCGACCTGTTCGACAACCAGCAGGTCGCCGGCATGGCCACCGCCATCCTTGCGCTCGGGCTCAACTACGGGGCCTACGGGGCCGAGGTGGTCCGCGGGGCGATCAACGCCGTCCCCAAGGGCCAGTGGGAGGCGAGTGTGGCGCTGAGCCTGTCACCCAGGCGGCGGATGTTCCGGATCGTGTGGCCGCAGGCCTGGGCGATCATGATCCCGTCGCTGAGCAACCTGGGGATCATGCTGCTCAAGGGCACGGCAGTGGCCTTCGTCGTCTTCCAGCACGACATCACCTACGTGAGCCGCATCCTGCAGCAGCGGACCAACGACACGTTCTTCTCCTTCGGCACCGGCATGGTCATGTACTTCCTCATCGCTTACATCCTGGTGCTCATCGCCAACGCCGCTGAGATCCGCGCCAAGAATCGTCTCGGCACCGGACCGCCGTTGAAGAGCATCTTCCGGCCCCGCTCCGCACGCTCGGCGGTGAACGTATGAACGACCTGTGGAGCTGGGAACGCGCTGCCGAGGTCTTCCCGGAACTGCTCTCGGCCTTTCTTCAGGTGACCCTGGTCGCCACCATCTTCGGCTCGATCATCGCTGCCACGCTCGGACTGGTCGTGGCGTTCGTCCGCCGGTCCGCGCCGGCGTTCATCGCCCGGCCCGTGCACTGGGTGATGGAGTTCATCCGGATGACGCCCATCGTCATCCAGCTGCTCTTCGTCTTCTACGCCGTCACCTGGGAGCCGTTGCTCATCGGTATCGGCGTCCTTGGCGTCCACTACTCGACCTACATGGCCGAGGTGTACCGCTCGGGCATCGACAATGTCCCCAAGGGACAGTGGGAGGCGGCCACCGCACTCTCACTTCCCCGTGGGCGCACGTGGACCCGGGTGGTCATCCCACAGGCCCTGCGCACCACCGTGCCCGCGCTGGGGACCTGGGTGATCTCGATGTTCAAGGACACCCCGTTCTTGTTCGTCATCTTCGTCCCGGAGATGGTCTGGGCCGCGGAGAACTACGGATCGCGGACCTTCTTCTACGTCGAGGCCTTCACCCTGGCCGGCCTCATCTTCCTCGCCGCCAGCTACCCCACGGCGATCCTCGTCCGGAAATTGGAGAACCGCCTTGCCCGCTACTGACACCCCCGTCATCCGGTTCGAGAACGTCGTCAAGCGATTCGGCGACAACACCGTGCTCAACGACCTCAACTTCCAGATCGCCAAGGGTGAGCGCGTCACGCTCATCGGGCCCAGCGGCTCGGGCAAGACGACCATCCTGCGACTGGTGATGACGCTCGAGGAGCTCACCGACGGGTACATCTACATCGACGGCCAGCCCTTCGTGTACGAGGAGCGCGGCGGTAAGCGCGTCCGGCAGAAGCAGAAGGACATCAACAAGGTCTCCACCAAGATCGGCATGGTGTTCCAGCAGTTCAACCTCTTCCCGAACATGACGGTGCTGGAGAACATCATCGAGGCACCCACCCACGTGCTGGGACGCAGCAAGCAGGAGGCCACCGAGCGGGCCCACCAGCTGCTGGACCTGGTGGGACTGTCCGACAAGGCCGGGGCGCACCCCACGCGACTGTCCGGTGGTCAGCAGCAGCGGGTCGCCATCGCCCGCGCGCTGGCGATGGACCCGGAGATCCTGCTGCTCGACGAGGTCACCTCGGCGCTGGACCCGGAGCTGGTGGGCGAGGTGCTCACCGTGCTGCGCGACATCGCCGAGAACACCGACATCACCATGCTCATCGTGACTCACGAGATGCAGTTCGCCCAGGAGGTCTCCCACCGGGTGATGATGTTCGACCACGGTCACATCATCGAGGACGCCCACCCCAAGGACATGTTCTCCAACCCGCGGGAGCAGCGCACGAAGGACTTCCTCCAGGCGGTCCTGTAGGCCCAGCCCGCCGGGGCTAGCATCGACCGTCATGGCTACCGTCATCCTGGTCCGGCATGCCCGGAGTACCGCCAACGTCAGCGGTGTCCTCGCCGGACGTACACCGGGCGTCGAGCTCGACGAGACCGGACGCGAGCAAGCGGTCCGCACCGGCACCCGCCTTGCCCCCGTGCCCCTGGTGCGCGTCGTGTCCAGCCCACTGGTGCGCTGCCGCCAGACTGCGCAAGCGATCCTCGACCACCAACGCGAAGCGTTGGACATCGAGGTGGACGATGGCCTCACGGAATGCGACTACGGCGACTGGCAGGACCGAGCGCTGTCCGAGCTCGCCGACGAGGACCTGTGGCGGGTGGTGCAGAACCAGCCCTCGGCAGCAGTGTTCCCCGGCGGCGAGTCGCTCGCGGCTATGCAGGCCCGGGCGGTGGCAGCGATCCGACGACACGATGCTGCGGTGGAAGCAGCCCACGGGCCGGATGCCGTGTGGGTCGCCGTGAGCCACGGCGACCTCATCAAGAGCATCCTGGCCGATGCGCTCGGCACCCACCTCGACATGTTCCAGCGCATCCAGGTCCATCCCGCCTCGGCGTCGATCGTGCGCTACACCACTGCCCGCCCCCACGTCGTGGCCACCAATACCGACGGCGGCGACCTGTCCTGGCTCGGCGCGCAGTCCGCCACCTCCAGCACGGAGGAGGTCGGTGGCGGAGCCGGCCCAGCGGCGGCTGCCGACGGCTCGTAGCATGGGCGACGTGTCTCGCATCATCCACGGATTCAACTGGCCCGACCGCTTCGTCGTGGGCACGGTAGGCCGCCCCGGGCAGCGCACCTTCTACCTGCAGGCGCGTGCCGGCGCACAGGTGGTCTCGGTCGCCCTGGAGAAGGAGCAGTCGGCCGTGCTCGCCGAGCAGATCGACGCCATCCTCGACGAGCTCATGGCCACCGATGGCAACCGCTTCAGCGTGCCGGCCCAGACCCCGGAGGGGCTGGTCGACAACGACGGCCTGGACCAACCGGTCGAGGAGCAGTTCCGCGTGGGCGGGATGAGCCTGGGCTGGGACCCCTCGACCGCACAGATCGTCATCGAGGCCGAACCGATCCAGGAGGTGGACCCGGAGACGCTCGAGCCGAGCGAGCCGACGCTCGACGAGGCCCTGGTGGTGCGGATCCCGGTCGGAGCGGCACGGGCCTTCGCCAGGCGCACGCGGGAGGTCGTGGGTGCGGGGCGGCCGCTGTGCCCGATGTGCGGCATGCCGATGGACCCCGATGGCCACATCTGCGAGCGGCCTGACGAGCCGCGGTGAGCGACCTCCTCGACGCTGAGCTCGTCCTCGAGGGCCGGATCATGTCGGCCTCGAACGCGACCTTCGTCGGACGGATCGGGGAGGCGAAGGTCGTCTACAAGCCGGTCGCCGGTGAGCGACCGCTGTGGGACTTCCCGGACGGCACGCTGGCCGGCCGCGAAGTGGCCGCCTACGAGGTCTCCGAGGCCCTTGGCTGGGACATCGTGCCGCGAACCTGGCTGCGCGACGGTCCCTTCGGGATCGGCATGGCTCAGCTGTGGCGCCAGCCGGACCCGGAGCAAGAGGCGGTCACGCTGGTACCCGCCGGCGAGCAGCCGGCGGGCTGGTGCCACGTGCTCGACGGCCTCGACCCCGACGACCGCCCGGTCTCCCTCATCCACGAGGGCTCCCCCGCCCTCCGGCGGATCGCGGTCTTCGACGTCGTCGTCAACAACGCCGACCGCAAGGGCGGCCACGTGCTGGAGATGCCCGGCGGGCACCGGCACGGTGTCGACCACGGCCTCACCTTCCACCAGGAGCACAAGCTACGCACCGTGCTGTGGGGCTGGCCGGAGCCCACCTTGGACGAGAACGAGCTGACCGGGGTGCGCCGGGTCCGCGCGGCGCTGGCCGGCGAGCTCAGCGAGAGCCTCGCCGAGCTGATCACCGACGCCGAGATCGATGCTGCGGTGGCGCGCTGCGACCGCCTGCTGGCAGAGGGCCGCCTCCCGCAACCGCGAGCGGACTACCCGGCCATCCCCTGGCCACCGTTCTGACGGCTGACGGCCCGGCTGCCCGGCCGCTCCCGCTACCCTGCCCGGCCGCTCTCGCTACGCGGCCCGGCCGCTCCTGCTGCCCGGCCCGACCACCCTTCTGACCGGGCCGGCCGCGCTCCTCTGCCGGCCCGTTACCCGGCGCTGCGGGCTCGCAGCGACCGCTCGAGCTCGTCGAGCTGCTCGGCGAGGCTACGGCGCAGACCCGCCGGCGCGTCACCGTGCACGGCCAGCCAGACTCGGGTGCGCCGGACCACCGGGTGGTCCTCGGCGACCGCATCGCTGTCCACCCAGCTCGGGAACAGCCCGTGGACCAGCCGCTCGGCGATCTCGATCGAGTGCTCGGCCCAGATCCCCGTTAGCGCCGCGAAGTACGGCTCCACGTACGCCTCGAGAAGAGCGGCGTGCAGCGGCTGACGGAAGCCGGCGATCACGGCGTCGACCTCGTCGTTGGACAGTGCGGTGCCGGCCACCTGCCCGTCGGTGCCCGGTGCCGGCAGCCCCAGCTCCCGCCATGCCGCAGCCTTCGCTTCGGCGTCCGGGCGACCCACCAGGGCCTCGCGATGTGCCAGGCGGGTCGTGGCGGTGTCCTCCCGGGCGAGCTCGGCGTCCAGGTCGGCCTCCGTGATCTGCCCGACCGCGGACAGCGCCTGCCACAGCGACCAGCGCAGCTCGGGGTCGAGCACCAGCCCGTCCACCGTCCCGGCCAGCACCTCACGCACCCGGTCACTCGCCTGGGCGGAGCGGGCCGCGGCATCGGCGAAGGCGCGCGCCCAGGTCAGCTGCAGCCCGGACCCCGGCGGGCACGCCACCAGGCCGGACCACGTCTCGGCGGCAAGCAGATCACGGGCGGACACGCGCTGGTTGGCGGGCAGGAAGCGCTCGACGGCGGTGGCCGCGTGGGCGAGCAGGTCCCGGGTGATCCCTATCTCCGGCTCCATAGGCACCTGGCTGACCACCGCGTCGAGGAAGGCGGTGCCGGCCAGGGCGGCGTCCCGGGTGGCATTCCACAGCGCCGACCACAGCACCGCACGGGAGAGCGGGTCGGCCAGGGTGCCGCCCACCCGCAGTGCCGCGGCGGTGCTCCCCGGGTCGAGGCGCACCTTGGCGTAGGTGAGGTCCTCGTCGTTGACCAGCAGGAGGTCGGGCACCGGCAGTCCGGCGGCCTCGGGAACGTCGGTGACGGAACCGGCCACGTCGGTCTCGATCCGGTGGGTACGCACCAGTGCGCCGTCCTCATCCGCCTCGTACCAGCCGAGCACGAGGCGGTGGTCGCGTAGCACGCCCGCTGCGTCGTCCTGGTGGATCCGTACGGCAGAGACGGTGGCCGCACCGCCGTCGCCCTGCGGGTCGGTCGTCACCTCCGCGGTGAGGGTGGCCGGCCCCGAGCTCTCCAGCCACTGGGCACTCCAGTCGGTGAGGTCGCGTCCGGAGGCCTCCTGCAGCACCGCGAGCAGGTCCGGCAGGGTGGTGGTGCCGTAGGCGTGGCGGCGGAAGTACTCCCGCGCCCCGGCGAAGAAGGCCTCCTCCCCCACGAAGGCCACGAGCTGCTTGAGCACCGCGGCGCCCTTGGCGTAGGTGATCCCGTCGAAGTTCTGCTTGGCCGCCTCG
>Ga0209487_1000735_pt1 | contig 29066 bp, 45 predicted proteins | sample Poulit2012_FD_187524 | JGI IMG/M metagenome (GOLD analysis project Ga0209487, IMG submission 187524) | Agricultural soil microbial communities from Georgia to study Nitrogen management - Poultry litter 2012 (SPAdes) (version 2) | ecosystem: Environmental > Terrestrial > Soil > Agricultural land...
GGCCATCTGTGTCTGAGAGACGTCAGCAAACCCAGGGCACCGGCACGGTGTTTGGTGATGCGGAGGCTAAATCCGAGTCGATCTTAAAAGCCACCGAAATCACAGCCGATGCTACACAGCAACTGGTGGGCATAAACCGGGGGATGCTAAATGCACTGCACATGATGCAGAGTGGTATAGACAGCGTATCCTCTGGCCTGGCTCGCCAGGAATTCGGCCGTGATTCTGAGTTGCTGTCCGGTATGGCCTTTGGCTACAGCGCTGTCCATAGCCGCAACATTTTCAATAGCGGCAGCGCTGCCTATATCCGCCTCCTTCAAGATCAGGGTATAGAGCTTATTGGCGGATCGTTTGCCGCGATCATTGACGGGTCTATAGCGTTCGCGCAAGAGTACGCCGAGGTACCCGAACAATGGAAGCATCATGGTGTTACCATTCGCGAACGGGTGAACACCTACACTCAGGAGCTTAGCCAAGAGGTCAATGAGGGCATATTGTCGGTATTCGTCGGCATGGCCGATTCGGTGTCGGCTGCCGCAGAGATTCTTGGCGTTAGTTCCAGCGAGATAGAGCGTCGATTCAGAGAGTTTAACGTTGCCGCCCAGTTAATCAGCCTGACCGATCTTGATGCCGACGAGCGTCAAGACGAGATCGCAGCGGTGTTCTCCAGCATCTTTGACAACCTCGCCGCCGCCGTGGTGCCCTACGTTGAGGAGTTCGCGCAAATTGGTGAGGGCTACGCCGAGACGCTGACCCGTATTGCTACCGAGGTTCAGGTTGCCGAACACGCCGTAGAGATGCTTGGGCTTCGGTTCAGCAAGCTATCGGGTCGGCATCTGGTGGAGGCTTCGAGCCGATTAATTGAGCTTGGTGGCGGGCTGGATGAATTTATCTCTAACATGCAGTCATTCACCGGGCGCTTTGCGAGCGAGGCAGAGCAATTCCGGCTGAATGCACAGAACCTTGAGCGCGGCATGGGCGCATTGCCGCTGCCGCAGACCAGAGACGGGTTCTGGCAGCTCATGCAAGCCCAGGACGCGGCAACGGAAGCGGGCGCCCGAAATATCGCCACGCTTCTGCGGTTGCAGGGCATAGCCGACCAGTATTACAACCATCTGGAATCACAGCAGCGCGACCTTGAGAGGGTTACAGATGCCTCCCTGTCCGAGTTGCGGCGCATTGTTGATCGTGACATGGATCGAGTTCGGGAGGCTTACCAGAGCGCCCAACAGGCGATCCAGGATGAGGCGCAAGAGCGCTTGGCCGCCAACCGTGCGGCCATTTCTGCTGCCCAAGCTCTGGCCGCAGGGATTGAGTCAGAGCTGAACTCAGTTGGTCGAGCTCTGTCCAGCCTGATCGGCGGCACTATATCGCAAGAGACTCGACGCCAATCGGCTGTACAGCGTCTAGTCCGAGCGGTATCAGTGGGCGACTTTACCGGCGCGGGAGACGCAGCACAGATAGCCGCTGGCATCAATGCGGACAGTTTTGAATCTGCCTCTGATTTCCGAGTTGAGCAGGCACGAACAATCGCCCTGCTTACTCGCGTTCAGCGCGGCGCAGATCAGCAGCTATCCGAGGCGCAGCTACAGTTGCAATCGATAGAGGCGCAGACCAGCGTCATTGAGGCGAGCCGAGACGCGCAGCTTGGCGCCGCACAGATGCAGCACGACCGCGAGATTGAGCGGTTGGATAAAATATACGATCAGGCCGAGGATAGCCTAAACGCGCTGCGTGGGATTAACGATGGGGTGCAAACGCTGAATGAGGCGCTAGGAGATTTTTATTCAGCCATCCAAGGCGAGCGCGGCGATTGGTATGCCGGCATGGGCGGCCGTGCCGACCATCGGAATTTCCCAAGGTTTGCCAACGGTGGGACACATGCAGGCGGCCTAAGAATTGTGGGCGAACGTGGCCCAGAGATCGAGGCCACCGGGCCGTCCCGCGTCATGAACAACAAGGATCTGATGTCGGCGCTAGGTAATAATGAGCGATTAATCAACGAGGTGCGTCAGTTGCGGCAGGATATACAGCGCGGCAATTTCGCCATAGCCAAAAACACACAGAAGACGTACCGACAGCTTGAGCGCTGGGAAGTTGACGGACTGCCGGGGGAGCGTGTGCTGTGAAAATAATCCGGCCAATTGAAATAACCGATGGAATGATTGATAGCAACACGGCTTTTCCTGAGGACATTGCGGAGTGGGAGTCGGCGGGGGTTGCTGTTGAGCCGTCCATAGAGGGTGTGAATTCTCCTATCTCGGACATGCTTTTCTATTCGACACCCACTGGCGATGTTCTGGCGTACCAATATTATGATGGCTCGCGGTCTTGGCTGAAGGCCAGAGATTGGCAGACCGGACAAATTAGGGTGGTGAGCCAAACTTCAAACTTCCCTCTGGGGCTAGCTGTGAGGGCAGACTACCGATACCTAGCTGGGTCCTATGATAACCAGATAGAAATATTCGATGCACAGCACGGCGAAAGGGTAGGGTCTGTTTCGCTCGGCGAGATAGGTGGTGGTTGGTACATTTTGTACGGTGCAAGCACCCAAGTCTTTTGGAGGTCAGGGGAAAGCCTTTTGGTTTCGTCTGGACCGTTCTTTAACTCTATGGACAGGCGGCAGAGGCTATTTTTTGTTGCCAACAACTTCATTAGCGGATCGCCCGTATATACGCAGATACACGATCCCGGAACCTCTTACTCGGACGACGTTATCACCCACATTCTCGACTACAACGGTTCAAACCGGTACATCTACGGCATAAACCAGAAGTTAGTCGTTTACAATATGACTTCTTCGAGCGTTGAAGCCGAGATAGACCTTGATATTCTGAATGTCAATTTCCTAGTAGATGCAAAATTCAACGACGACGAAACCGCGATCTACTTCACAGTTCGCTCAGGCGGAGGCATTGCTCGCGGACTGTATAAAGCAAGCGGAGCAAACTACCAAACTGTAACCCCGATCATCAGCCCGGTTGGCCAGCCATCGGAGCCGGGGAGGATACAGCTATCAAATGACGGGACCATGCTGTCATTGGCTGGCGGGTTTTCAAGCCACATCCTTGACACTGCCACCGACTCGTTAGTGAGCGGAACAAGCCGTGCAGATTTTGGTACAAGCAACTCCAGCGTTGTTATTCCGTGGTCACCCGACGATGAACGCATAGCCGTAGTTCCAGCACAGCCGAACGACCTTGGCATGTTCAACTTCCGCACTGTGGGAAGTTGGGATTTAGTCACCGCCGATGCGTCGGACTATCGTGCGGGCGACCGCGTTATTCAGGGGCGCATTGTTTACGAGGCGCTGATTGACGAACCTACTACGGCGCCATCAACCGGCGCTGATGCAGACCCACCCCAGTGGGTGCAGGTGCGTTACGCGAACCAGTGGAGGGCATTCGACGGATCTAGCGCAGAGGGATCAGAAGGTGACCCGGTAGAAATACAGATAACACCAGGGCAGGCCGTTACTGGTGTCGCCGTTCTTGGAGCGAGGGCGCAGTCAATTCGGGTGGTCGTTGAGGCTGATGAAAACGGTGTTGTTTACGATAGCGGCGAGGAGTCGCTATTGAGCAACGTCACAGTAAACGATTGGTTTTCGTATTTTTTCGAGCCCTATACGTACACAGAGGATAGGGCTTTTCTTGATCTTCCGAGCTACACCGATGCGACTGTAACCGTTACCGTGAGCAATAACGGCGAGACGGCAATTCTTGGTGAGCTTGTCATGGGCTCTGTGCTCCAGATTGGCGATGCGCAGTATGGGACCAGCGTAGGGATTATTGATTTTAGCCGGAAAGAGACGGACCAGTTTGGCAACTACTCGGTGGTAGAGCGCCCATTCTCTAAGAGGGCGGAGTATGACGTCGCGATACCTTCGGGGCAAACAGGCGCATTCCAGATTGAGCTTGCTAAGCGACGTACAACACCCATGGTCTGGATTGGCGACGAAAACAAATCTGAAACGATTGTATTTGGTTTTTACCGGGACTTTGACATTGTGCTAGATAACCCGGCGTTATCACTCGGCACGATCACAGTAGAGGGTTTATAAGATGGCAGCACCACAATCGACACCGTTACCGGAAGCTCCTACGCGGGGCGAGGCAGAGGGCCAGTTTGTACCCAAGGCGAATGCTTTTGTCGGGGCGCTTGAGCCGTTCCGTAAGCAATTGCAGGCGCAGGCTGACTATGTAAACACTCGAACCACGCAGCTTGAGCAGGCCGCCACACGGGCAGAAAACGCCGAGTCTGGCGCACTAGATGCCGAAGCGACAAGCGCGGCGAACGCAAATTTTGCGGGCAACTGGTCGAGCCTGTCGGGGTCTTACTCGGTGCCGACAAGCGTATTTCATGACGGCTACTTTTGGGCGCTCGTACAAAATGTTTCCGATGTTTCTGACTACGAGCCGGGAGCATCGAGCGCATGGGTGATTATCCAGCGAGCTTTTCGTGAGCTATCCGTAGAACCCACCCTATCCTCAAACTTCCGCACCGGCGAACACAAACTCTACGGCGTGCAGGATGGCTACAAATCCCGAGACTTCGCTGATATTTGGGACGTTACCCGAGCCAGCAGCGAGACCGTGCTAACCCCTGCCGGGCGAATTGCTACTGTTGACCCCGACACATTGCCGCTGACGTATGTACCGGAGACTGGGGGGTTGGGGGCGCAGATTACTGGGGAGGTGACGAATTTGCTGTTGTGGAGTGAGGATTTTACGCAGAATGAGTGGTCAAAGGTTAATGGTACGACCATTGGGGTTAACGCGGTAACTGCACCCGATGGATCGGCTAACGGATCAAAGTTGGTAGAGGGCACAGGCAGCAACTTTTTCTCAGTTCAGCAGACAGTATCGAGTTCGGCAGAACTGAGAAACTTTTCCATTTTCTTAAAATCCGCCGAGCGCTCGCAAGCAGAAATCAGAGGTTTCAGTCCAAACCTAATTATTGAGGTTGACATAGAAGCGCAAAGCATAATTTCGGGGAATGCGAGAATTGTCACGCTCAAAAATGGCTGGGTCAGAGTGGATGTTACTATTGATGATGAAGCCATTACCAGCTATCGCATAGGGCCTATGGTCAACGGAGAAAGAGTTTACGAGGGTGATGGCAGCAGCGGGATATATATATGGGGCGCGCAATTGACCCATGGAATCATTTCTCGCCCTTACCAGAAAACCGAAGCCTCAACCGTCACAAAACCCGCAACAAATGTCTTGAGGGAGTTGGGTAGCGAATTTAATAAAAACGATTTTTCCCTTTTGTTAGATTTTAACATCTTGGATTTTGCTAACACTGGCGTAACGACTCGGAGATATTTCAGCATCGATGACAATACGACAAACGCCAACCGAATTAGTGTTGCCATTCAGAGCAATAATAACTGGGCTATTTTCTACGGTGTAGATGGTGGTTTTACTAATATTTCAGGCGCTCAGCCATCTGCCGTTGACGGCAGGAATCGAGTTGCACTCAAGAGAGTGGGTCGCACTGTAACGGCTTTCGCTAACGGTGTTCTTCTCGGCTCTGCGACAAACCCGGATGATTTTAATATACCCCTATTCCTGCAAGTCGGCAAAGAGGGTAACAGTCGAGGCCTTGCGACGTTTAATGAAATAAGTCTACCAGCGAAAGCGCTACCAGACGCCGAACTAATCGAATGGACAAGAGGCTAACCCCATGAACCAATACAACATCATCGGCAAAATCACTCGCATCACAGGATACGACGAAGCGACCGATACGCATACCGTGGAAGAGCTTGAGGGCTACCACGTCAACACGCTTGAGCCTGTGCCTGAGTGGGAGCAGTACCGAGTTTACCCGGAGACTCCCTACAACATTTGGGCGCCGCCTGCTGATACGGTTTTCTATCGGTTCGACAACGAACAGCAATACAAAGCTGAGGCTGAAGCGCTGGGGCTGCTGTAGCGCTACCCAACCCACAATACAGCATGTAAAATGAGGTTTGCGACGACATGAAAACGGGCGATCCAGAGATGAGTGAAGACCAAATCAAGGCGCTGTGGGCGCGAACAGACGAGCACGGCAGGCTGATTACCGACCTCACGATTGAGCAGCGCACACAAGCCGCGTCGATCATCGAGCAGGGTAAGCGCTTCGAGCAGTTCCTAAAAGACCAAGAGCGGTCTCGGGCAGAAATTTTGGAGGCTATACGCGGCCACCACCAGCGCGAAGGGGTGAAGGACTTTTTCAAGATCTCCGCCCCATGGGTGGCCGCCTCTATAGCTTTTGTCGCTTTGCTTTGGAGTATGGCGCGATGAATCCAAGGATGTTGCGCGGCCGCACTGACCCACCACCGGCGATCAACTGGGGGGACTATGACCATTTCTCAAAATCGGAATTTGATTGCCGGGAGACCGGAGAAAACGCAATGCGTCCCGCGTTCGTGGATAAGCTGCAAGCTCTGCGTTACGAGTATGGCCGCCCCATGATTATTACCAGCGGTTATCGATCGCCCCGGCACAGCATCGAGTCTGCGAAACCGCAGCCCGGCGCACACGCATCAGGGCAGGCCTGCGATATACGGGTAGGACCTGGTGAGGATGTGCACGACCTGGTAACTCTGGCGGTGCGCTTTGGGTTTACTGGCATCGGTATATCACAGCGCGCTGGACAGCCCCGATTTGTACATCTCGACACACTAAACCGAAAGGCAATCTGGAGCTACTGAAATGAAAAGTTTTATGAAGAGTATTCTGGTCGCACTGTTCGTGATTATCGCGTTTGTGGCCGTTTCCATGTTCTCTGGCTGCTCGACCCTTGAGCGCGCCATTGACGAGAACCCCGAAACGACGAAAGCTGCCGTGTATGTAGGCACCCTGAAATACATCGGGGAGAATTCCGACAAAGCCCAGCGTGTCGAGAATACAGCTAGCGAAATCCTGTCCGGCCTGTCCGGAGGCACTACCATAGATCAACTGGATGGCCGCTTGCGCGCACTGATTCAGTGGGACCAGCTGGATATTGCGGACGCTATTTTACTGCACGCGCTACTAACCGAGTTACGCAGCACTATGATGGCGACTATTGGCGAGGGCCTACTGTCCCCGGACGATGCCGTCAGAATCGAGCGCGTGGCAGGCTGGGTGATCGACGCCGCGAGACTCGCTCAGTGATTCGGTTTGTCCACGGTTTTAATGTCCCCGACGGAGGCAAAAAAAGCCTCGGGCCTCTCGCAGACGAGTACGCCCGTCAACTGCGCGAGCGAACCGTGCTTTTTAAATGGGGGTGGTCCAGTCTGTTCTCCGTGCGGTTTCGAACTCGTGGCGCGGTTAGCCAGCTCATAGAGCGGCAGCGCATCGACCCGGCCCGAGTATGGGTTGGGCACTCTCACGGATGCCATATCATCTGCACGGCTTACCGAAGCTTGCCGGATGATGTTGAGCCGCCCGAGGCGCTAGTGCTGTTACAGCCTGCTATGCACACAGATTATAAATTGCCATTTGTGCCCACTCTAGTGCGCTATAACCCGCACGACAATGCGGTCTGGTGGGGCAGGCAGTGGCGCAGGCTGAATCCTGTTTCATGGTTCTGGAGGCACCCATGGGGAGCGGCAGGCCGATACGGGTTTGAGGCTCCCCACCGACTGGCTCATCAGATAGATACGTCCGTTAAAACTCATGGCGCAAACGCGCACCGGGGCCACGGCGTTGGGCGTCCCCCGGAATACTGGGCGCATCATGACGCAAGCTGGATCAAAACTGTACTCGAATAGCGGCAACAGGAATGCTGCCAAACATCGACAAAACCGGCTGCACCCGCCATCGAGTATAGACTAGCTCAGGGAGCAGAGCCGGGCACCATCGGGCAGGCTCTCCAGGTGGGTGGTATTCTCCAGAGTAACAGTGGCTGTATCCATACATCGCACCGGCCATGATGTTTGCCTCTAGGTGTCCGCCTGACCATACATTAAACGTTTTTGCGATTACGTGGGTATCCTGATAGTAGGAGTTTTTGAACCTGCCAACCATCAGCCCACGATACGTTACCGCGATCAATTCGTGACTGGTGTTTGGCTCCCAGCCATCTATCTGCCCCTCGTAAGTTCGACCCGGACTCCAGCCTCCCAGATGAACAGTAACGCCATCAGCGCTTGCTGACGAGCACACAAGCAACACTAAAAATCCCGCTAATACCCTCATGACTAACCCCTTTTTGTTGGTTTGTTTGCCAACAATAGCAGATTTCACAAGAATAAGTGAATTCTTTTATACTGTTTAGATATAATTAAAGGATTATTTATAGGTTATCGTTATGGCACAGCATCTAGGGCGAAAAAACCCCGCACGAAGCGGGGAAAGGCGGCTGGCGGTGGTGCTTTGAGGGTAGGGGTCTTCGCCAGCCTCTGGGGATTATCATTATAGTGCAGTCGGCTGGGTTATGGTAGTGACAAAACATGCAGTATTTGTCTCTCCTAATTTTTTCCCTTCTGCCCCCAGTCCGACCATAACGCCCAAAGAAGAGCGAAAGCCCAGAGAAGCACTGGGGGCTCTTCACCCCATGCGGACATTAACCCCAGGCCCACACACAGACCCGCAAACGCGACGCCTTCTCCCAGCCCCCTCATAATCACAACCTCCCCAGATCAATCGGCCAGGAATTATTTCCGAGTTTATTAGTCATTTCATCACCTCACTTTTCTTTGAGAACTGCTGTTACATAATCATCCTGATCGCATTTTTTGCACGATGGGAATCGGCACCCGCACCTGTGCTGGCCGTGATAGTACGCTAACGCCTCTTCTAAAATTTCGATGCGGTTTTGCAGCTCAGGGCAGCGGCTCAGAATATCGACGGCGATTGCGAATAGCGCGACTGCGCCAGCGGCGAGGAAAATAAGCATTGCCCATTGGGTTGCGTCGGTCATAGCTTGTCCCTCCCCATCTCAGCGGCGGCGCCGACGATGGCGCGGCGGGTGGCCACGGCCTTGCCCTGACTGTAGCTCTCTTGTGCGGCGGGCGTTCCGTAATCAGGCGTGTAAGTCGCGACCTCTTCCAAGTCCCCCCAGAAAGATATGGTAATCCCCAATCGCACAGCCAGCCGTAGCGCGTCGCCGTCCTCTTCGAGTGGGTTCCAGGCTGTAGATACTCCCGGTATGCATAGTGATGCTACGGGCGGGTCCATCTCCATGCGGTCCGCGTTCCACTGGTGACTGGTGTCATATCCCGCCGCCTTAGCGGCCAGCTCCAATAATTCGCGGTCTGAGTTTTCGGGCTTATTGGTTGTCATGCTTCACCTCCCGATCCGCAATCATCTTTGCTTGTAACGCGATGGCATCGGCCCCCTCGACATAATCCCCGCCCCAGAACTGAACATACGCCTGTCGATCATTGCCATGGCCGCAACAGGCATTCATAACCGGATCTGGCAGGGTGCCCAGACAACCATCGTGCCCCTCTGCCGTCGGCCCAAGGCCGCACTTAGCGCATATTCCCCACTGACCGCTCCCAGCCTCTTCCGCGGTGTAGCTTGGCTTATTGGTTGTCATGGCTGGGATCCTTGCTCTTGAAGATAGTCCGGCCTTGCCGCTTCGATTCTCGCAGCACTTTGCCGAGTGCAACAACATCACCGAACCGCTTCCACGCATAGTTTATGGGTAGGTACACGATAAAAGCAGCAGCGGCCAAAGAGCTGGCCACGATGATGATGTAGCCGATGTAAAGCGCCAGATGATTAATCATTTCTTCCCCCTCGCTTGCGGTAGGCGGCTAGGGCGTCTGTAGCGAGCTGGTGCGCCTCAGTTTCAGCGTGCATATCAGGTCCAGGCTCGCCGTTGCGCGGACTGAAAACCCTAGTCATCACCTCCAGCGCCTCCACCAGCTTCGCCTTCTCTGCGTCCATCTCCACCAGCGTTTTAGTGAGCCCGAGATTGATGGCTTCCAGCTCTTCTGCGTGTCCTTTCAAATGTTCAACGCTCGGAAGTCCCGTTGCGCCGCTGGCGATGCGACTGATCTCTCGCCAGAATTCATCGGCGGTGTAGTCGCTCAGGTCGCGCAGTACCAGTTCTAACTTTCGACGGGCGTAGTTTCTACCAAATTTAGGCTTGCTCATTCTCGCCTCCTTGGGTCTGCTGGCGATCAACAATAGACCGTGCTCGTGCAATAACGTCGGTGTATTTGCAGTCAGGACGATGCGGGCCGTTGTCGATATATTCACCACATTCCGGGCATTCAGTGTAAAAATCAGCGATCAACAACCCGTCTGCAAAGGAGTCTCGGTCCCGCTCTGCTCCTTCGAGCTGCTGGCGCAGGCGATCACGATCTTCGATCAAGCAGATTAGGCAAACTGGCTCCTCTGTTCTTACGTCACAATGGATCTCGCAGTCGGTGCCTGGATAATGGATCATCGCTCTGCTTCCTCCTGCTGGGCGCAGCCGCATGATGGCCCCTTGAAGTCGTCGCAAGAGGTACCGCCGCATCCTTGGCACTGCACGTCGTCCTCGCAGATGCAGGTCACGCAGCCGCAGGGGTAATGCTGTTGAACTACTGGCTCTTCCTCCTCCTGCTTGCTGAAAGCATCAACAACCGCTTGGATAAAATCGGACTCGCAGCTGTAACTCTCGCGCCATAATGTTTGAGCGGCTTTCTCTAGCTCTGACACGTCCGGCGCAACCATTTTGCGCACGTCCGCAATATGGTCAGGAGCGGGGGAGGCGGTGAGCAGATCATCTGCTAGGTAATACAGGGTGGATTCGGCAATCCCTCCGCTCTTCTCCGAAGCAACAAATCCTGCAACGTGGCTCTTTTGCACGATAATGTCCCCGCCCTCTGTGCGGGAAATATGCCACCCCTCCGGCACCGCTGCGGGGGTGGGCGGGGCGTTGAGTAGCTTTTCCAGGGCTTCTATAGTGTTGCGTATTTGCGTTGCGCCGCAACTGTGGCCGGGACCCTCACATCCGCACAGGCCCATGCTCAGCCAGTCGTTAAGATGCTTGACGGCATCCGCAACTGGTTTTGTGTGTTCCCCCTGCTCCGGCATATTCGCGAGGACAGGCGGGTGACGGTACAACGGTACAATCTCGTACTCGTCAGAGTCTCCCCGTCCATCCAAGTCACTTATTCCGGTTTCCGCATCCGGGAATAGACAATTCTCATCCCAGTCAACTTCGCCACCCAACATCCGAGCAAACGCTACAGGCTCCCCCTTCGCCTGCTGGGATTGCCACTGGGCGCCAGCCTCAAACGCTTTATACACATCGTTAATATCTATTGGCGTGAACTCCTTTGTGATGCTGCGCCTTACCCACTCTTCGGTTGCATCGTGAACAGATTTATCAGTCATTGGTTGCTCCTATTAGCAGTGGCAGTTGCCAGAAATTGCGGGGTTGCCTACTGGTTTTCCACATAAACCACACTTGCCTTGGCTCCTAAGCTGTCTGGCTGCTAACACCGCAGGTGATGGTTTGTGGTATTGAATTTCTTCGCCGCATCTGTCGCAGTGACTTTCCAACGAGGCAACATTGCAGCAGCTGCTAAAGGGGGTTGAGTTGAACTCGTTTGCGCAGAATGTATAAGCCATTACTTCCCTCCTCCCGACGTTTTTTCACCTCGGTTATTTAAATTGATTGTGGGCGTCGGGCCGACGAAGCGGCACTCGTGGGGCAAGAGGTATTTGCAACGCGCATAATTACCGCCTAGAGCCAAATAGGAGTTGCCACAGATGTCTACGTGATGGCATTTTGCAAGCACGGAGGGTTCTTTATAAACCGCATCTACCACCTCTCCGTTCGCCAGTCTCACACGCACCGGGTCGCCTTTTTTAACGCTCATAGTCGAAACCTCCGGGCCCGCGCCTCGTCCTCAGATACACACTCAACGCACCGGCTATACCCACCAAGGCGCCGCTCATCGGGTATCGGCTCGCCGCACTCCTGGCACTTGGCCGCGCCGATTCTGCCGCGGGGAACAGCGCTGGAAATTTCTTTTATGCGCGCCTCGGTTTGCTCTTCCAGAAACTCGCTGGCGCTCTCTATTAAATGTTCGTCGGCCATCATTTATCCCCCATCCGTTTTTGTTGTCTCATTTGTAGCGCCCGCAATTTTGTTAAGTACGCCTTGCTTCGCTTGGCCCCGTTAGTCATGTTCGTGGGCAAAAACCATTCATCCCATCCTTGACGCTTGCACATCCTAAAAAAAGTTGCGGGGCACTTGTAGCCGATGATCCTTGCGGCTTCGCTCCGGCTGTACCCCTCGTGGGCCAGGTCCCACACGATTTTGTGAAACGATTTGCCGAATTTTTTCACGGCGCGCTCTTGAACTATCGGTCCCGGCATTTTCACCGCCCCCAGCTGTCGGTTGCGCCGGCTGCCTCCAAGTCATCCGCCAGACACTCAGCCTTGGCGCGAACTAGCTTTGCCATGGCCGTCTCAGGGTGATTGTGCAGAACTGCGAATAGCGCGTCGATGAAGCCATCATCCTCAAATACCAGCACCGAGAGGTCGTCCCAGTCGTACCCATGAGTAGTGGCATCGACTCTGTTCAAGAGCTGTCGTTGAAACTCCAACTTTCGGATTTCTTGTACCGCTATTTCTTCCGGCGTGCTCTCTGCACACAGGGCGTCGTATGCGTCTTGGGCGCCTATTACCATGCTGTTTTCGATCATTGTGATTCACCTCTGGCTTTGGCTAGGGCGGCGTCAATTCGTCCCCGCTGATCAACGTGCCCGGTATATCCCTCGTCAATAAGCGCTTGGATAGTCCCCCTAGCTTCCTCTAGCGAGGCATACATATCCGGCGCTGCGGCAATGAGTTGTGCGTTGGCCTCCGTCTCCGAATCTGGCCTCCCGACTGTCCCGCAGGCAGACACGATGTCATGGCCAACAGCACCGCCCGAGTTCGATGACACAAAAAAACCGTCTGCCACCCAAGGGCCCTTCGTCCACTTAGTTTCCCCGCTCATCTCGCGCCCTCCCTATCCAATTTATCCAGCCCCTTACGAATCTTCTCCAGCGTCTGCAATTGCGGATTCTTCTGACGCCCGCACTGTATCGCACGCACAGTATGCCCGTGCACTCCCGAGGCGCGGGCTATGGCCTCTCCGCTATATTTGCTCATGTCGAGCCTTAACTGCTGTAGTGGTGTCATTGGTGTTCACTGCCTCCTGATTTTTCACGTTTTAACCTGGCAGACTAAGCTGCCAGGAATTTTTCAAGATGTTCCACTTCGTCCCGAAGGTATTGCTCCTCGCATCCCTTAGCAAATTGTTTTAGTTCGTTTGCCATATCCATGGCGGCATAATTTGACGCAATGGCCGCTTGATGATCACCAAAGCCTTTTTTGACATAGAGAGCAAACCTGACCTCTGTATATCGTTTCATCAGATCTTTCATTGTCACACCCCGTCACTTGTCCCATGAATTCAATTACATTGTAGGGGTTTTATACTCTGGAGTCTAATACTTTATAGTTATAGTTTTATGGTGGGTTATAACCATTCATCCTCCCCATCGATCATTGGTTGTCGAGGTCCGTGGGTCGTGCGGCGGCAAACAAGCACTCTCGGGCTCTATCCGGCACCGCTGAGGACTTGGCAGAGGTGGCTAATGATCTTGCCCATTCGACAATCTCAGTAATTAACACCGCGTTGATGTCCCCACATACATAACCTGGACTCCTGTCTCCGGCTTCAAAGTCTCGACGCCATTGCCGATAATAAGATTTATCCAAGACCGATAAAGCGTTCTTTACACTGTCCGGCACCGCTGAGGGGGCTGGCGGGCGATCAAAAACCGGCAATAGCTCCCAATTCCCTGATTCAGAGCGAGCTGCGTGTTTCTTGCTCCCCGGCTCGAGCGGCCTGTGGTCGTGCCAATCCGTATTCATTTCTGGATGATCGGCGTAGACCTCTCTGCACAAGACAGCTACTGCCTCCCCCTGCGCCTGGTGGGGTTGCCACTCAAGCGCGGCCGACACGGCGGCATCAACCTTACTGCGCCCAAGATCTCGACTTGTGGGCGCTTCGCAAAACGCTTTCCAGGCTAGATCTTTGGCCTCTCGCATATCGTTGTTATCACTCACCATCTTCTCCTATATGTTTTAGCCATTCGGCTCTTTTTGCACTAACCCCAAAACCTCCTCCACCGTAACCTCACGCCCAACACTCCGCATATACTCCACGGCGTAATGAGCGGCCCGCTCCCGCACGTCCTGCCGACTGCGCCGCAGCGCTTTGATGTACCTGAGGAGCGCCCGGCGCCGCTCGTCGGCCTCTTGGTTCAACCGGTCGTTGATCGACTCCAGCCGGGCGCACTGCTCGCGCAGGTGCGCGATCTCGGCTTGCATGGCCCGCTCTACGCTGTGGCGGAAAGACCGCGCTGAGCCGTGGTCGATGGTGTAAGTTGGGGTGTGGCGTTTGGTTCTCATGGGGTCACCTATTTTACGCAGGCCCAAGCCAGGCGCTTGCGAATCCTGTAAATCATGTTCGGGTGTACGCCGTACAGTTCGGCTTGTTGCTTATCTGTCAGTCCGTGCCGGTTCTTGCGTATTGCGCGCACCTTCTCATCGGTCAATTTCTTAGCTAACCGCTCGCCTCGGGGCGCAAACTCGTGCGCCCGTTGGATATACTCGTCTCGAGGAATGCATCGGTACCCTGGTTGCCGGTTGGCTCGGCGGAATTGGGCGCTGTCTGGGTTCATGGCTCTAGCCATTTAACTGGGTGGTCGGGCAGGATCACGCCATCCCAGCGGACAAACCGAACATCGTTTCGGACATACGTCTCTTCGTCAGACTCACCTGACCCGTCACATTCTTCGCACTCATACTGGTGAGTCCAATGAAAGAAGTATCCGTCTCCGTCGCATTCAGGGCACTCCTTGTGCCCGTCACACTCAGCCAGCCAAAATTCCCCCACAAGAGAATTCACCCATTCGTGCAGAACCCATTTCCCATCAATTCCTGGGGGGTGGGCATCGTTAAGTGCCTCAATGCAATGACTCTCTGCCGTCGGCTCAGGGATGATCCGGCGCTTCACAGAAAGCGGTAGGCGCGCAATTATTTTTGCATCCATAGGTATGTCGGGGCCGCATTGGCCGTGTTTTATTAACCCAGCCCATTCCATAATATTTTCTCCGTTTGATGCTAAAACCCAACAATACACGCCAAACCCCCAACAATGAAATATCATTTTGTTATAGGTTTTGGGGTTGTTATTCTTTTTGATTCTCCTGATTATCCCCCACCAGTGCGGCGGGGGTAGGTCAAATATCAATTCGTCCCCGTAGACCCAAAACCATCGGCCCCACGAACGCTATCATCCAACTGGCTAACAGTGATAACCGGGCACAACATGCAGGGCACAACAACCATCTGAGCGATTCTATCGCCCTGATTGATTATGAAAGGCTCTGCACCCTCGTTGACCAGAACAACCTTCACCTCCCCCCGGTATGACGAATCAATGACTCCCGCTCTAACGTCGATGCGGTGTTTTGAGGCTAGGCCGGAGCGAGGCCGAATAAGCCCAACCCATCCGAGGGGAACCTGCCATGCATAGCCGGTAGGGATTGCGAGCTGTTGGCCTGGCAATATCTCCCAGCCGAACGCAGATCGCAGGTCATAACCTGCATCTCCCGGCTTTGATTGCGCTGGCGGGAGTATGTCTTGGTCGGTTACTTTTTTAACTTTTATCATCGTCTTTCCTCTTTTGTTGTGCGCCACCAGAGACGCAAGTAGTGTTTAACCCATTCCCGGTATTTCTCTGGCACCGCATCCAATGCTTTTCGCCGGCCTTCAAGCGTGGGCACGGCTAGTATTTCAGCGGCGTATTGTCTTGGGCGTTTTTCGTTATTCACCTAGCCAAGACTCCACGGCCTGCATAGCGGCTTCCCACCCCAAAGCTACACACACAAACGCCCCGCACTTTTGGGCTGCCTTCAAGTACGGTAGCTGCCCTGGCTCCCACTTGCACTGCGTGCGGTCCCGTCTTTTCAGCTCGCACACAAAAGTGGGACAGCCCGGTATCACGATATCCGAAGCCCCGTCCGCCATGCCTTTTGCCTTGTCCATGTTGAGTTGCTGGAATTGTGCCCCGCGCCTCTTTCCTTCGTTCTTTGGGTGTAGCGCTATAACCCCAAGCGTGTCCGGATATCGCTTGCGCAATTCAGTAAAAAAAGTCAACTGCTCGGCCCCTTCTTTTGGGCATGGGCCGCGCCAGCCTGGGTCCCCGTAGCAGGGCAACCATTCAGGTATCTTCATTCCGGCTCTTTATCCTCTGGTCGGTTGTAGTCATACACACGGTAAAATCCGCTATCCTTGTCTTTGCTGTAGGTCACTGTCCTTATGCCTCCGGCGGCATCCCTTGCGGCGGTGTATTGGAGGTGCTCAGCTTTAAAGCGCCCTCTTTCTGCCCACGGGTGAAGCCACACGGTAAAACTCCGGTATGCAGTGGTGTAGGTCACCATCAAGCATTCTTTGCCGCTACGCGCCAGCGTAGGCTTTTCCTCCCTATTTATAACGACGTCTGTCTGGATCTGATAAGGGTCCCGCTTGTAACGTTTGAAGTCCGCCTTCAGTTTGTCGTTGGGGTCCACCAGCTCATGCCGGCACTCCCCGCAGTACCGGGCCGCTATATCGTTCTCGGCATCGCAGGCGGGGCAGAGTTTCAGCGTCCATCGAGCTTGGCATTGGTCGAACACCGGGCCGTTTTTCACCAGACCCTGGCACCGGCGCCCGTAGTGCGCGGGCATATCGCCTTGCGGGGTCTCGATCCGGTTACCGGCAAGGTCCACAAAATACCCGTACTTGTCTATTTCCAGGTTATCTTCATTGCGCCTCGCAGAAAATTTGTTCACGCATCCGCATTCCGGGCACTCGGCTTCAACAATGCCGCCTCCCGTGCCTTTGAGTTGCGCACGTATCTCTGGGTTAAAAATGTCCCCATCCGGGCAGTGGCGCTCCAGATTCTCGGCGTAGTCCAGTATTAGCACATCATCTTTGCCCTCATGGATGCGTAGCCCGCGCCCAATAATTTGTTGCAGCAACGCCACGGACTCGGTAGCTTTCAATATGGCGATAACGTCAACATGGGTAAAGTCCACGCCGGTGGTCATGGTCTGCACGGATACCAGGTACTTGAATTTTTGGGCCTTAAAGTCTGCTACCAGCTTTTTTCTGGGGCCCTTTCCGGTATTTATCTTGCCCCCAATCATCCGGCTAAGCCCAGGCGGGAGGCTGGCCATGATCTCTTCGGCATGCTGCACCGTGGCGGCGAACAGCATTACCCCTTTTCGTCCCCGGCTCTGCGCCACCACATCGGCGACAATGGCGGATGTTAGGCGGCCATGGCCATGGTATGCCTGGTCTACGTCGGCGCTGGAAAACTTACCGGCGCGGTTGGGTTGCATCCCCAAGGTCTCATAATGACCGCTGTTAATTGCCCCGATCTTAGGGCGTGTCAAGTACCCCTGCTCTATGAGTAAGTGCGCCGGCACCTCGCACACTTTCGCCGTAAAATATGGGTCCTTGCAGCACTGTTCTCCCATCGGCTGCCCGTGCTGGTCCATGGCGTAGACGTAGCCCTCGCCCAGGCGGTAAGGCGTGGCGCTAAGCCCAATCACGCGCAGATTAGGGTTTTGTTCCCTCATGGTGGATATGATGCGCATAAGAGTGGGCGTTATACCGTGGGCTTCATCCACAACCACGGCGCAAAAACGCGAGCCGAAAGCCTTAATGCTGCGCACAACGGTTCCAGGGGTGCCAAATACCACCGGGTGCCTGAGGCACCGCCCGCCAGCGCTTGAGCTGAACACAGAGGCCGGATTGCCAGTGGCCAGGTACTTGTCGCGGTTTTGGTGCACCAAGTCTGCATTAGGTGCCAGGCAAAGTATGTGCTTGCCGCCGCTCATCTTATGCATCGTTGCCGCTATAGCCGCAATAATGTGGCTCTTCCCCGAGCCGGTGGCAGCCTCAATCAAACACGGGTCGATAGATTTCCTTATCCATTCGATAGCCGCGTCATGGCATTCTTTTTGGTAGGGGCGCAGGGTCATGGCTACGACAGTTTCCAGTACGTTGTAGGCTTGCCTCGGAACGGCTCAAGGTCCGCGTCTGGCGCGTACTTTTTGAGCGCTTTGGCGTACGATACGGAGCCTGCTCGCTCAACCTGAGTCAGCTTTCGACCGCAAATTTCCGAGTCCTTTTCACCGGCCATTTGTACCAGCTCTGCCAATACCTCAGCCTTTCGGTTTTTTGCCCGATCCATGGCGTCGGTCAGTTCGTCGTACTCTTCTAGCAGCATTGCGGCTTTGTTGGTGTTTACGGTAACGCGCCTGGGTTTCAGGTGGTCGGGGTTGTCCAGTTCTTCTAGGTAGCGCTTGTAGAAGTCGTGCAGCAACGGAAGCGCCCAAGATAGCCATGCCTCGTCGCGGTGCACGGTTTCCAGCTCACTTCCATGCGGTGCCCACTGGTAAAAGTCGCACCACTCCCGCCCGGTACACGCCATCTCGATTTGAATTTGGGCGTAGTAGTGCGGCTGCTCTTCTGCTGTCTTGAACTTGGGCGGATTCTTGTCGCGTTGTCCAAAGGGACACTTTATCTCGATTATCCCGTCCCTCCCCACCAGGCCATCCGGGCTTGCTCCCAGCCAATCTAGCCCCTCATGCACATGGAACCCGGTTTCTTGAACGGCGCGCCCGGTCTCCATGGTGTACTCGGCTTGGGCGCCGTCCTCGTTGAAGCTGCCCCACTCTGTGGCTGCGTGCCCTCGAAACTCGGGTTCGGCGCCGTGATACTCGCGCACCATTTGCCGGATCAGGTCTTGCGGGGTTTTCCAGGGGTTAAGGCCAAGGGCAGCGCCTACGTTTGAGCCGGTCAGTTTTCCGCGGCGTGCAGCGAACCATTCTTTGCTTCGTTGTTCCATGAGTTACTCCGGGATAGCGGGCGCCACAAGGGCGCCCCGTTGGGTTTATAAGAGACTTGACATAAACCCCTTTCCGCAAGGGGCAAAGGGAATATCGTCGTCATACACATCCCCGCCACCTTGCGACACCTGGGGTTGTTGCGGGGCTTGCGGAGCTGGCTCAGCCGCCTTCGCCGGCGCCCTGTTGCGAGGCCCTACAGCACTAACCCAGTTCCCCCGTTTCATGCTCCCATCGTCGGTTTCGAGCTCCCAAACCTGCAACGACAGCACCATTGGCTTGTTCACCAGGCAAGTGGTCAACAGCCGGTCATCTGGCTCCTTCCCGCTCGCCACCAGCTTGCCCCCGGCGTTGTGGTCGATGGCCGCCAGCATACGCTTCGCCTTCTGTGCCTTTTTGGGGTCAGAATCCATAACGCGGAGCTTATGGAAGATCTTTCGGTTTTTGTACTCGGCAGGCTGCATGACAGCCCACCGCAGGCTGATATACCGGTCACCCTGGTATTCGTCCCACTTGGCTTCGTCGGGCGCTGCCAGCACTTTGGTTTTGGCGGGTATCGGCTCAATATCCCCACCGCCGGTTTCAAAATTGCCGTCAGTCGGCATTTCATCGGATGGAATGTCCCAAAAACTCATGGCTTATGCTCCCAGGGTTGGTATGAATTGGGTTAGTGGGTTCTCGCCCTCTGGAACGGGCAAGTCTTCGGTAATGCCATAGCGGTTTTTGCTTACGTTCGCCGCCGTGGTATAAGTGGTTAACAAGCGCGTACCGTCACTTATGGCTTTTTTGCGCTCACCGTCGCCCATGGTGTGGGTTTCCAGCTTCAGGTATCCCACCAGATCCACATCATCCACATAGGGCGCTACGGATTTTTTCCCAAGACGTAGGTCGTACCGGGTGTACGGGTCTTGGTCCGGCGGCTCAACAGTCACGGTGTCCGCGTGGGCAATAAAAACCACATGCATACCCCGCGAATTCATGAGCCCCGCCGCCTTACGCACCCGCTGGTGCATAGCCGCAACGGCGTTTAGGCCGGCACCATAGCCGCCCAAAGCCTGATTAATGCTGCGCGGCTTCTTGGGGTCATTATCAATAACGTATTGAATGAACATACGCTCCAGAGCGGTCACCGAGTCAATAACAGCGGTTTGGTACTGGTGTTCTTCTTGCACGAGGGCGGTTAGCTGCTGCCAAAGCTCCTCAACCTTGGCAATAACCGGCAAGGCGTCAGGCCGATCACCCTCGGGGATGGACTGCATGCCATCCTCAGAGCGGACAAAAACAGGTTTGGGGAAGGTTGCTGCAAGCCGTGTCTTACCCACCCCGGCGTCGCCGGTTAGGGTGCAGATCACCGGCCTGTTTTCTGGCTTTTTAGCCAAAGACAGGATACTCATACACTTTGTCTCCACATTGGGTTTGGTTAAGCCGCCTCAAGTCGCGACTCATTGCATTGTGGCGCCTGTATATTATTTTGTCAACAGGTGACAGCGAAATATTTTTTTGTGCTTCTCCCGCGCCCGCTGCTTACTTCGTATTCTTTGAGGTGGCCAGCATCCACCAGCCGCCGCACCACCTCGTCAACGTCTTCCTTTCGGTAGCCCCGGCACTTGTTGCGAATGCGCCCGATGGTTTCCCCGTGCTCGCCAGTGACATACCCCATTACCCGGCTGGCTAGCGCCTGGGCTTTATCGTCAGCACTGTTCGCGTGGGCTAGTTTCATTTTTTCATCAATGTCTCGTTTCACTAACGCAAACGCCCACTTCACATGCTCCACGGTTCGCAGGCCTTCTGGTATTGCTAGCAGCATGGAAACTTTGGCTACCTGTTCGTATCCACGCCGGGGAATAGCCGTAAGCCCGGTACTGTCTTTTGCCTGCTCGGCTATTCCGTGAAAGTGCCTCTCGACCTGGTCCAGCATTGTCTCAGCGTCGGGCCTGGTAGGAATGTCAACGGTATCTCCGATGCGCTCCACGCGCTCGGGAACCTCTGAATAGCCGGGGGCATAGAGTTGTTGCAAAGTGGCGGCTATACTGTCTGGCACATCGCCTGTTTTTATTTTTTCACGCGGCTTGGACTTTGGGTTATCGTCTCGCTCTATGAACAGCAGCGATCGACCCAGGAAGCCATTGGCGGCCATATCGAAGTCCATTAGATCGTTGAAACGCTCGGGCGTGGTCAATCCGAAGATGTTCAGGTAGGGCCGCTCTAGGCCGTTATCTAAATTGCCCAGCTGGCGCTCCAGGTTCTCAGCTCGTATGTGGTCACGGTCCCGCGCCTCGTTTTCCTCGATACGCTTCTTTACGCTTGCGTATTCGGCTACTAGCGCCTTGCGCACCTCTTCCTTCAGGTCCCCAGTTATCAGCGCAAAACTACTGGCTTTTGAGTAGATGGACAGCAGCGCCCCAATGATCCCCTCCAAGTACGCCGCGCTCCCTTTGCTGCGGGCATTCTGGATTTTGGCCAGGTGCTCTCCCAGCTCATCCACAAAGTAGGCGGCTAGCTGGTGCCGCACCAAGTTGCGGTAAATCTCCTGCTCGGACTTGAACATGCCGTGCACGGCGGGCGCCACGCCTGCGGCTCTCAGCAACGCCGTGGCGCTTTTTAGTATCGCCTCCTTCCCTGTGGCCGACCCGGCCACGCCAAACAGGAAGACGTTGGGCGTTATGCCGTCTAGCGGGTCCTGATAGCGCATCCCCGCCGCACTAGACACCACCGACAACGCCGCCGCCACTGCCAGCGACTCGCGCGGGTACCGGCTTCGGTCATTTATCCACTGGGTCAGAACGCCCACAAAACCCGGCGGACGCAGGAGGTCTACGCCGTTCGTGGCCAGCGCGCGTTCCGGCTCCTGATCTTGCGCGGCTGGTAGCTCAAAATGCGTGTCATCGGTGAACTCTACCGGCGCCACCCACCCCGCCTCTTCCGCGTAATGGGCCAAGGTGCCGAAAGTAACCGGGTTGGCACTTTTGCCGAAGCTGTGCCACTTCTTGTCCATATTACGCGCATCATGCTTGGGTCCTTTCGCGCTCCATTGCTCCCACAGCTCGTACCCTTCGCCACTGGTAACCAGGTGGATAGCCATGCCAATGCGTATCCACTTCTCATAGTCCGTATCAGCGGTGTTGGGGATGTAGTCGAGCATATCCGCTATATCGGCGTCGGACACATCAACGGTGGCGGTCCCCGCCGTGGCGCGGTGCCGCTCTGGCTTTTTCAGCGCCTCAACCAGCGGGGCGGGAGCCGGCCCTATATCGTCGGGACCGCCCATTAGCCGCTCGTAAGTGTTCCCACTGGCGTGTTGTGACCCAGGGCCGACAACATAGCCCGTGCTTTTAAAGTCAATGCCTGGGTAGCGGTCGAGGTTTTGCACCAATGGCACCGGCTCAGGCAAGGAAAAGTACAAATGCCGCGACGCGCCACCGCTGCCGGTTCGCACTACAAGTCCAGCGCCAGCTATCTCGGGAACATCTTCGGCCAGCCGCTCGAACGAATCCGCGCCGCCGTTGCGCTCGTCCACATCTATGACCAGGAGCCCTTCCACCAATACGCCATAACCAGTAGAAAATTGGCCCATTTCCTCCATGGTTTCCAGTTGGTCCTCCGACCAAACGGGCGTGTACTGCCAGTTGCTAGCTATCGGGTGCTTGAAAAGTGCCGGGCATTCGGGGTCGCCGCAGCCGCACACACCATCGTGAGCTCCGTAAATCCCGAATACTTTATAGCCGGACTCCCAGAAGTCGCGGTATTCGTCACTCATGGCCTACACCCCGCGAGATTCGAAATGGTCCGATATGGCTCTGAGCACTTTAAGGGTTGGGTTGGCGTCCGGGTTATCGCGAATATTGCGGATAGTATTTGGGTGCACACCGGTAGCGGTGGCAACCTTGGAGGGGCTGCAATCTTGCAGAAGTGCGCGTACTTGCTCAATCGTTTTCATGCAATATACCTATTAAGTTGTTTGGACAGTGACGCAGAATATAGCGCTATGCCATTAAAAGCAACAGCAAGGCGGGCCAAAGATGCCTGTTGACACGGCCTCAAGGTCGGTGTAGTTTCGATGAAAAGGGCGGGAAAACAATAAGTTACGCCTAACGCTTAGTACGGATAGTTAACGCTTAGCTGGCTAATTTACTAAGCAAAGTCCAGCATTCATGCGGCCCAGAGCAACGCTTAGTACGGATAGTTCGAAACCCTAAAGACTGTTTGGGATGGATTGGTGTGCCTTTAGGAGGCTCTTAGACTATCCCTACTATATTACTAAGCCTTATATATATAATAATAAAAACAAAGAGTTACAGACGAGATGGGATAGTTTCTCATTTACTAAGCGTTACTAAGCGTTAATTGAGAATATATCGCCAAGCTATTGGCTTGCCTAAATCAATAAAAAAATACTTCCCGAGACTTTTTGTATGGTAAGAATCTGGCGAATCGCTTAGTTCTAAGATTTCACTTATTCATAACAAAACGATATTAGACACAACAGTATAAAATCCCTATACTGTAATCACGGCCGAGAGATCGGAAGACAAAACAAAACGGAGAAAGGTTATGAGCCCAGAAGCAAAGCTAGCAAAAGAAACCGGACTGAGCGAAGAGTTCATTTTGAGCGCCGCGAAATCTATAGCCAACAGCCTGGCTAAAGACTTCGGCTCAGCGCAAGAGGCCGCCGAAGCGATCCGCGCAGATGTGGCCGGCGACCTGACCAAAGCATACGTTGAGCGCAACCGCCGAGAGGTTCGCGCGATGGCTACAAGAGCGCTGACCAACCCAGAGCCCATGTGCAAAGCGGTTTATAACTTGATCCGCGGCAACGCTTAACACCACCCCGCCCTACGGGGCGGAAAACAACCAAAGGACAAAAGATCATGCTAACCATAAAGACCACCCCCCAGCACCCAAGGCCGGCCATCTACCACGGCACCCAATGGCTGAGAGACGTGGGCGAAGACCTGAACCGAGCGCGGCAGCAGGTCAGAGCCGCTAACCGAGTTCTGGCGTACCACCAGGGGCGCGAGGCGCGGATTGAGGCTGCCAACCGCGCCCTGGCACTGTGCGGGCAGTTAGGGCCGAGCCGGGAGAGGCTGACTAGGAAAACCATGATTGCGGCTAATCGGGCGAGGGCTTTATCATGATCATGATCGACCAGCGCAAGGCCGCTAAAGCGCGGCATGAGCAGCAAGAGAAACAGGGCGGAACCGGGTGGCTGATAACAGCAATTATTATCATGCTGTGCGCGGAGCCGTTGGTTAATTGGATTTTGGGGGCAGCATGAGAAGGAAAGTAGTTGACAGCGTGCCGGCGATGCATGACCCGATTGAGTGGGTCTCGCCCCAGAACGACGCCCCGCCACAGCCACCACAGCCTAAAAACCCCTGGCATGAGCGGCTTCTCGGCATGATCGATGGCCCAGCCCGCGAGTATTCACCGAACGATGCGGTGGACCTGAGGGCGCCTGATATTCCGTGGTACTGATTTGTGGTAGGCTAAGGGGGTTCACATTCACCGCAACCTGCGCGGATTAGCAGGCGCATGGAAGCACTCTCTGACCTCTTGCCCACCTTGCGTGGGCTTTTTTTTGGGGTATACTGGCGGCATGGCACACTAACCCTGAGATATTCATGGCAAACCCCGTTGGCAGACCCAGACTTTACGCAACACCGGAGGAGTTCGACGCTAAGGTCGAAGAATACCGTTGGTACTGCGATGAGCAAAAGGAGCCGGTAACATGGACTGGGCTTGCATTATTCCTGGGGTTCTCCTCCCGCCAAAGCATCGATGAGTACCTGAAATACGATGGATTTTCTGACTCTGTAAAAAGAGCCAAGGCCCTGGTCGAGTGGCACTACGAAATGAGGTTATGCGGGGATAAGCCGACCGGGGCAATTTTTGCCCTCAAGAACTTTGGCTGGGTTGATAAGCAGGACATCGCCCACACCTCACCGGACGGGTCAATGAGCCCCACCCGCATTGTCATCGAGGCCGCTACGTCAGATGACCATAGCGAAGATCAAGCTACCTCCTAAACTGGTCCCCATTCTATCGCCACCGCTTGGCAGTACTCGTTATAGGGCGCTGTTCGGCGGTCGAGGCTCTGGCAAGTCATTCTCCGTTGCGCTGATGGCTGCCGTCTGGGGTTACGCGCAGCCGTTGCGTATCCTGTGTACTCGAGAGTTTCAGGCCAGCATTAAAGAATCATTCCACGCAGAGATCAAAGCCGCGATTGCTGCCCACCCTTGGCTAGAAGCCCATTACGATGTGGGGGTGGATTATCTGAAGGGCAAGAACGGGACCGAGTTTATATTTCGTGGGCTGCGTCACAACTCTCAGGCCATTAAGTCGCTGGCCAAGATTGATCTAACCATTGTCGAAGAGGCCGAAACTGTCCCCGAGCAATCATGGTTGGATCTGGAGGCTACGGTATTCAGGCAGCCCAATAGCGAGTTGATAGCGATATGGAATCCTCGCACCGATGGCAGTCCGGTAGATAAGAGATTCCGCAAGAACCCGCCCTCTAACGCCCTGATTGCTGAAGTCAACTGGAACCATAACCCCTATTTCCCGGAAGGTCTTGAGGCGCTTAGAAGGCGCGAGCAAGAGCGCTTGGACCCCGCAACCTACGCGCACGTCTGGGAGGGCGCATATCTCGAAAACTCAGACGCTCAGGTATTCAATGGCAAGTACCGGATAGAGGAGTTTGAGGCACCAAAGAAAGGATGGGATGGGCCATATTTTGGGATAGACTGGGGCTTCTCTCAGGATCCTACGGCAGGCGTTCGCGCTTGGGTGAATGACGACAAGCTGATGATCGATTACGAGTATGCCAAGGTGGGTCTAGAGTTGGACGAAACAGCGCAAGCGCTTATCAAAGCAATACCCGGCATCGAAAAGCACACAGTACGTGCAGACAATGCGCGGCCAGAGACTATCAGCTACGTTAAGCGTAACGGTTTATCACGCATTGAGGGCGTTAAGAAAGGCAAGGGAAGCGTAGAGGACGGTATCCAGTTTATCCGGTCATTTCGTGAAGTCATCATTCACCCACGCTGCACAAAAACGCTTGAAGAGTTCCGATTGTACAGCTATAAGGTTGACCGATTGTCTGGTGACGTGCTAAGTGATATAGTGGACGCTGACAACCATTTGATTGACGCCCTGAGATATGCTTTGGAGCCAATAATGCGACGAGACAGATACAGCTGGAGCGGATTCGCATGACCGAAAAGCCCCGAGTGAGGTGTGATTCGAACGGCACTTGGCTGGCTGATGGCTTGTCAAACGTGGTGGCCAACCTGGGCACCCCCAGAGATAAGGCATCCCACACCACCTACACCCCCGATATTCTGGATTCGGCCGATCTTGTAAATGCCTATCGTACAAGCTGGCTTGCTGCCGCTATTGTCGATTACCCGGCTGAAGATGCGACCCGAAAATGGCGCAACTGGAGGGCCGAGGCTGACCAGATTACCAAGATTGAGGCCGTAGAGAAACGCTTAGGGCTCAAGACCAAAGTACAGGCCGCGCTTATCACATCCCGCTTGTTGGGCGGATCTGCCATCTATATCAATACCGGCTCGGCTGATCCCAGGGCGCCGCTGACCCCTGGCGAAGAAGTGCGGTCTCTGGTCGTTCTGAGCAAGGACCAGATAACCCCAAAAGAGATCGTCAAAGACATCGACAGCGAGTATTTCGGGCGCTCTGAATTTTACACGTTGTTCGGTGGCGCAACAGGCGATTCCAGACCCATTGACATTCACGCTAGCCGGTTTGCTATATTCCCGGGCGCTCAGGTTCCGGGCGCCCTGTACGCCGGTCAGGCTGGATCAAGCATGTGGGGCGATTCAGTCCTGCAAAAGCGGATGGAGGCGGTCAAGAGCGCAGACAGCGCTGTTGCTAACATATCCTCTCTGATGTACGAAGCGAACGTCGACGTTATGAGAGTGCAGGGCTATGCCCAGATGCTGGAGAACAATCAGGACGACTTAATTTTACGGCGCGCACGGCTACAGGCGGCAATGAAGGCCATCAACGGAATGCTGATGACAGACGCCGAGGATAGTTACGAGAGGAAGGGAGCAAACTTCGCGGGGCTGGAAGCTTTGCTTGGCCGCTTCTTCGACTGGGCCTCTGGTGCTGCTGGCATTCCAGTTACGCGCCTTTTTGGCCGAGCCGCAGCTGGATTGTCTGGTGGCGGGGACGGTGATGAGCGCGTTTACTACGACCGCGTGGAGGATGTGCAGACTGATGATATTGCCTCTGCCATATCTCTGCTGGATGACTGCCTGATCACTCAGGCGCTAGGAGATAGGCCTGCCGAGGTGTATTATGAATGGGCACCGATGCGACAGAAAACCGAGGCTGAGAATGCCGACATATTCAGCAAATACGCAACTGCCGCCCGCTCTCTCGCCGGGAACGATGGTGGCAGCGTGATACCGCTGGATGCGCTTAGTGCTGCAATGGTTAATGCTCTGACCGAATCTGGGGCTCTGCCGGGGCTTGAGGGGTACGTCAAGGACTGTGGCAGGCAGGCAGAGGAAGAAGGTGAGCTAGGAGATATTTACCCATGAGATTTACAGACAAGGCAAACATCGGCGGCATCAAAGAAACCAAAGAGGGTTATCTAGTTGCCACCGCCCGCGTAGCCCGCACAGGGGTCCAGAATTACTTGGCCCACGAGCTGGGCGATATCGCCACCAAGGCGGGGTTTCGGCCCAACGATATCGTGCGCGTCAACCGCCCGGAGTCAGAGGTGTTCGCAGCCAGGTCTCTGAATACCTTGACCCGCGTTCCGGTAACCGTTGACCACTCCCCAGAGCAGGTCACGGCAGAGAATTGGGCTAAGTACGCCGTTGGCGATGTGGGCGATGCATACGCGCGTGACGGCGAGTGGGTTGTTGTTAACCCTATGATTAAAGACTCCAATGGTATTCAGGCTGCGCGCACAACTCACAAAGAAATCAGCATGGGCTATGAAGCCGACTTGGTTGTGGCAAAAGACAAGGCCATTGCTGATTTTGATATGACTAATATCTCGTTTAACCATCTTGCCTTGGTCCCTGCCGGACGGGCCGGGCATCAAGCACGTATTGGCGATTCATGGGGCGCAACCCCAGTTGCTGATAACCAACCGGGCGCTACGCCCACCACCGTCAACAAAGGAGGACATATGTCCGACTCCATGAAAACGGTTGTCCTGGGTGATTCTGCCGTCCAGGTATCCGTAACTGATGTGGCTGCCGTTGAGCAGTTCAAGGCAGATTCAGCTAAGGCGCTCGCTGATGCCAAGGCTGAACACAAGGCCGCTATCGACGCCAAAGACGAAGAAATCGGAACTCTGAAAGCGGATCTGAAAGCCGCTAAAGACGCTGCCGTGATCGACGTTGACGCGCTGGTTGCTGCCCGCTCCGAGCTGGTAGCTAAGGTCAGGGCGCTTGACGCCAAGATCGACCCTACCGGAAAGACCGATGCCGAACTCCGCAAGGCGGCTGTTTCTGCCAAGCTGGGTGACGAGTTTGTCGCAGATTCCAGTGAGGCCGAGATTAATGGCATGTTCAAGGCTCTTGCCAAAGATGCCAAGGTTGATCCGGTGCGCGATGCCTTCAACACTGGCATCAGTGATACCGACCCCATTAACGACGCACAGGCCGGCTACGTTGCGCGCTTGACTCGTCAAACCAAGAAGGAGGCCTAAGTCATGGCTCTAATTCCTAACGCAACAACCATGCCGCGAGGTATCGTGGGCACTTGGGCCAACATGGAAGAGGACAACGCCCGGACTGGTTTCGCTGGTGCTGAGTTCGCTTCTGCTGTTCCCGTAATGAAAGGCACGGGCGAAATGGTCTATGTCCCGCTGGCTGATGGCGGTCGTTTCGCAGGCATCGCCCTTCGCACCGTGGACATGGATGGCACCCCGACAGTTGATGGCGCCGCCACCTTCCGCGAAGGTGATCTGTTCGGCATCGCTGACATGGGCACTGTGTTCGTTCTGGCCGGTGACGATGTGACCGAGGGCGCTGACGTGTTCTACGACCCCGCCACCCGCAAGTATCACGGCGCGTCCGCTGCTGGCCTGCTGCCGCTGGCTGGTTGCGAGTTCGACGAAACAGCCGCCGATGGCGAGCCTGTCGCTCTGCGCATTCGACTCACCCCTGGCGCTGCACCCGTAGCCGAAGAAGAGTAAGGA
>Ga0209487_1000736_pt1 | contig 29034 bp, 33 predicted proteins | sample Poulit2012_FD_187524 | JGI IMG/M metagenome (GOLD analysis project Ga0209487, IMG submission 187524) | Agricultural soil microbial communities from Georgia to study Nitrogen management - Poultry litter 2012 (SPAdes) (version 2) | ecosystem: Environmental > Terrestrial > Soil > Agricultural land...
GACGAATATTGCTACAGATTTAATAGAAGTTTTATGAAAGATGGAATCTTTGAAAATCTAATGACAAGGATGATAAATACCAAACCCTGCCTAATAAAAAATCTTAGTGGTTAAACGCCTAAGTCAAAACTAAAATTAAAAAATGCCTTTAGGTGTAATCACCTAAAGGCATTTTTTAATTTATATTACTGTCATTTTATAATTAAACATTCTCAATTACCGCAGCATACCCTTGACCAACACCAATACACATGGTTACCAATGCATATTTTTTGCCAGTTAGTTGTAGTTCTAAAGCTGCGGAATAGCAAACTCTTGCTCCTGTAACACCAAGTGGATGGCCAATAGCAATAGCACCACCATTTGGGTTTAGTCGTGGGTCATCATCTTTTAATCCCCAAGCACGGGTACAAGCTAAAGTTTGTGCTGCGAAAGCTTCATTCAGCTCAATGATATCCATATCGTCCATGGTTAACCCAGCCTTTTCCAAAGCCTTATTTGAAGCTTCTACTGGGCCAATTCCCATGATTCTTGGCTCTACACCTACTACAGCAGAACTTACAATACGTGCCATTGGGGTTAAACCGTACTTTTTTACTGCTTTATCTGATGCAATAATGGTTGCTGCTGCTCCGTCATTTAAACCAGACGAGTTTCCAGCAGTAACGGTTCCATTCTCTTTTCTAAACGCAGGGCGTAACTTTGCAAGGATTTCTTTAGTACTTCCTGGTCTAATAAACTCATCGTCTTTAAAGATTAACGGTTCCTGTCTTCTTCTTGGAATTTCTACAGGCATGATTTCTTTTGCCAAACGTCCGCTTTTCTGTGCATCGGCAGCTTTCTGCTGACTCCACGCTGCAAAAGCATCCTGATCTTCTCGTGAAATATTGTATTTATCCACTAGATTTTCGGCAGTGAATCCCATTCCATCCGTACCATACATCTCTTCCATTTTTGGATTGATAAACCTCCATCCAAAACTAGTGTCGTACATTTTTGAATCCGTTCCGTAAGCGGTAGATGGTTTAGAAACTGCGTATGGTCCTCTGGTCATATGTTCTACACCACCTGCAATAAATAAGTCTCCATCACCAGCTTTTATGGCACGATTGGCATGGATAATGGCCGAAAGGCCGCTACTACATAAACGGTTTACCGTTTCACCCGGAACTGTATAGGGCAGTCCGGCTAAAAGTAGACACATCCTTGCTACGTTTCGGTTATCTTCCCCGGCCTGATTCGCACATCCTAAGATAACATCTTCATAAGCATCTTTAGGAATGCTTGGGTTCCTCTTTACTAGTTCTTTAATTACCATTGCTCCCAAATCGTCTGTTCGAATCGATGATAGGGTTCCTTTAAATCTTCCAATAGGTGTTCTTATACCATCTATTATATATGCTTCTTTCATTAAAAATTACTTTTATTTTAATTTAATATTTCGGAGAAAGAATCTCCTTGTTGAATATCTCCTGTCTTGAATCCTTTTGTAAACCAATAAACACGTTGCTCGGATGTACCATGTGTAAATTTATCGGGGTTTACTCGGCCTTGAAAACGTTCTTGTATGGCGTCGTCTCCAACTGCACTTGCAGCGCTAATTGCCACTTCTATATCTTCTGCTACTAAATACTTTTGGATTTTATTCGCCCATAAACCTGCATAGAAATCGGCTTGGAGCTCGAGGGCTACCGAAAGCTTATTGGCTTCTACTTGATTGGTTCGTTGCTGGAGCTCTCGAACTTTTTGTGAGGTGCCTAATAGTGTTTGAACATGATGGCCTATCTCGTGTGCGGTGACATAGGCAATGGCAAAGTCTCCATCTTTAGCACCGAAACGAGTATGTAATTCTTCAAAAAACACCAGATCCATATAAACGTTTTGGTCTGCAGGACAATAAAAAGGGCCCATTGCAGACTCACCTACACCACATGCGGTTTCTACGGCCTGGGTAAAGAGAATCATCTTCGGTTCTTGGTAGTTACCAAGATTTTGTTCTTGAAAAACTTGGTGCCAAACATCTTCCGTATCGGCCAAAATGGTCGCAACAAAATCTCCAATCTCACGTTCCTCTGCTGTTAGTTCCCTATCTTGAGTATATTGCTGCGCTGTTTGACTTTGTGTGATTTGGTCTAAAACTGGGGCAATTTGCTTGCCAGTCTCCCCTCCAAATAACTGTAGAAGTATGACAACAATAGCGATTAATCCGCCACCTGCAGCCATCTTTCCTTTGGAGCTCATCCCGCGTCGGTCCTCCAAGTTCTCGCTTTTTCTTCTGCCTTTCCATTTCATAAGTATCTTAGTTTAGTCTGTTTTCCAATTTTTGCTGGAACGATATACGATACCTTTAAATAAGGCAACGACCTCTTCCCCTCGCTTTACTTTTATAATATGAAACCCTAGTTTGTATTTAGTAACATCAAATTCTGCTTCTGCTGTGATATAATCATCAGCTTTTAAGGCTTCTATATGGTTTATAGAAGCCTCTACAGACACGGCATGTCGGCCATAAGAGTTGGAGGCAAAAGCAAAGGCAGTGTCGGCAAGCGAAAAACTTATGCCACCATGAGCATTGCCCATGCCATTTAGCATTTCTTCTCGTATGCGCATCCCTACTTTACAATATCCTTCGCTAGCTTTAAGTATTTCTATTCCTAGCCAAGTGCTAAACTTGTCATTGGCCAGCATGTGCTCGGCAATAGCTTTTGGACTTGTGCCTTTTAACTCCTTCTCTTGCATTATATTATAGTTTGAAATCGGATTTGTCTGCCAATTTTTTACGCAATAAAGGTGAGCAACGATATCTATCTTCGTGGTACATATCGTAGAGAGAATCTAATTTCTTTACACACCAATCTATGCCTTTTTCGTTTGCCCAAGCTAGTAGTCCTTTCGGATAGTTTACTCCCTTGGTCATTGCATCGTCTATTGCTTGTGCCGATGCTATTCTTAAATGTTTTGCATCTGCAGCCTCGTTGATAAGCATTACCAGGATACGATTTAGGATTTCTTGACCTAACTTTTCGTCTTTTACAGGCTCTGGATTACTTGCTCCTTCGGCATAATTATAGTATCCACGACCTGATTTTCTGCCTAAGTAGCCTGCTTCTGAAAGTCGTTTTTGTGTAAATGCTGGTCTATATCTTGGATCATAGTAAAATGCTGCAAATACGGTTTCGGTAACGGTGTAATTTACATCGTTTCCTATAAAGTCCATCAATTGAAATGGCCCCATTCGGAAACCGCCTAATTCTTTCATAGCCCAGTCTATAGTGGCAAAGTCAGCGATACCTTCTTCATAGATACGCAATGCTTCACCGTAAAATGGTCTGGCTACACGATTTACAATAAACCCTGGAGTATCTTTAGCTACTGCTACGGTTTTCCCCCAACTTTCAATGGTTTCTACTGCTTTCTGCAATACCGTTTCATCGGTTTGTACAGCTGGGATTACCTCTACCAAGCGCATTAACGGTGCTGGGTTGAAAAAGTGTATGCCAACACAACGCTCTGGCTTGTTGAGTGATGCAGCGATAGAGGCTATAGATAAGGATGAGGTGTTGGATGCGATAATGGCACCGTCTGCTAAGTATGACTCTAGCTCTTGGAACACCTTTTGCTTAATATCTAAGTCCTCGATAATAGCTTCGATTACCAAATCGGAATCCTTTAGATCTTTGAGTTGGTTGTGATAGCTAATGTTTCCTTGAATTCGCTGTTTCTCTTTTTCGTCTATTCGTTCTTTTTCTATAAGTCGGTTTAATATGCGCTCTAGGTTTGCTTCGGCTTTGTTTAAAGCTTCCGCTTGGGTGTCAAAAACATGCACTTTACAATCTGCGGTGGCTGCCACTTGAGCAATACCGCTTCCCATTGTTCCTGCGCCAATAACTCCTACTATCATGTATTTCTATATTTTAATACGCTATAATATGCGTTTATTTTCCTTTAAAATTTGGTTTTCTCTTTTCTATAAAAGCAGTCACGCCTTCTTTGTAGTCTTCTGTTTGTGCGGCTTCTATTTGATAGGTAGATTCCATAGCTAATTGCTCGTCAAGACTGTTAGTCATAGATGCATTTAGTAGCTCTTTTGTCATGCCTAACGCTTTTGTGGGCATGTTGGCTAGGGTGATAGCAATCTTTTGTGTTTCTTCTTCTAATGTATCATGGGAAACCATTTTGTAAAGCATTCCCATTTCCAAGGCTTGTTTTGCCTCTACTTTGTCACCAAGCATCATTAAGGCCGAAGCTCTTTGGAATCCTATAAGTCTTGGTAAAAAGAAAGTTCCACCACTATCTGGTACCAAGCCTATTTTACTAAATGCTTGGATAAAACTTGCTTGCTCCGATGCGATTACAATATCGCAAGCCAAGGCAATATTAGCTCCTGCTCCTGCAGCAACACCGTTTACGGCAGCTACAACAGGTTTTTTAATCGTTCGAATTTTATGAATAATCGGATTGTAGTGTTCCTCTAAAATAGTTTTAAAACCAGGGTTTAGCTTTTCGCTAGTAACTTCGCCTAAGTCTTGTCCGGCACAAAATGCACGACCAGATCCAGTTAGAACAATAGCGCGTACATCATCATCAGTCGCACATTTGTCTAGTTCGGATTGTAGTAATAGAGCCATAGCCCTATTAAAACTATTGAATACTTTCGGGCGGTTTAGCACAATTGTTGCAACCCCATTGTTTATTGTAGTTAAAATATCTTTTTGCATAGGTCTAAAATAAAAACTTCCCTAAAGATACTATACTTTAAGGAAGTTAAATGTGTTTAAATTAAGCATTTAAAATAGTCGAAAGGCTCTAAGCAGTCGTCACACTTAAATAAGGCTTTACAAGGGGTAGAGCCAAACTGGCTTACCATATGTGTGTTTGTGGATCGACACAAAGTACAAGGAACAACCTTTTTGCCTTCTAATAAAGCTTGTTTATCTGCGGATTCAGATAGGGGAGGCGCTATTCCATACTCCCTCATTTTTCGCTTCCCATCTTCGGTTATCCATTTGGTGGTCCATGGCGGTGATATTACGAACTCGACATGCGCAGTCATATTATGCTTTTTAAAAGCTGTTCTTATATCGTCACCAATCACATCGGTAGCCGGACAACCAGAGTAGGTGGGTGAAAGTTTTACGTACACCTCGCCATCTACTTCTGTAGCTTCACGAATCATGCCTAAATCTAAGATGGTAAGCACAGGTATTTCAGGATCGGGAACCGATTCTAATATGGGTTGTAAATGCGGTGCTATTTTTGGTTTATCTTTTACCATGATTGTCCTCCTTTCGTTTTTTATTACCAGTTCATATTTGGGTACGTGCGTTGCATGTATTGTAACTCGGCAAGTAGTGGCCCCATATGTTCTGTGTGTATTCCTTGTTTTCCTCCTTTGTGGAAGTATTTACCTTCTGGAACTTTTAATGTAGCTTCCTCTAAAACTTCGGCTACTTGTTTATAATACGCGTCTTTTAGTTTAGAAACGTCTACACCGATTCCAGCATCAATCATTTCTTGATCGGATTCGGTTACTTCAAAAAGCTCCTTGGTGTAAGGCCATAAGTCGTTTATTGCCTCTTGTATTTTAGCATGGCTTACTTCAGTTCCATCGCCTAAACGCTTTATCCAATCGCTAGAGAATCGGGTGTGGTATAAAGTCTCCTTAATGTTCTTTGCGGCAATGCTTGCAAGAGTTTCGTCTTTTGACTTCTGTAGTTCCTGCATTTGTAATAGGTGAAATACATCGAATAAAAATTGACGTGCTATTACATAGCCAAAGTGTTCATTTGGTTGTTCTACCAAAAGCACATTTACATATTCTCTTTCTGTTCGAAGCATAGCGATGCTATCTTCCGTAGTATCGCCACCTTTTAATTTTGCTGCATATTGGTAGTAACTTCTACATTGTCCTAATAAATCTAGTGCGATATTGGTAATGGCAATGTCGGTTTCTAAACTAGGACCATGTCCGCAAAGCTCTCCTAGGCGTTGACCTAAAATTAGGGAGTTGTCTGTTACACCTAATATATAATCGTATAATGCTTGTTTGTTCATCTTGTTTTGGGTTTTACATGTGTTTTACCTCGTCTGGTAAATCGTAAAATGTTGGGTGCCTGTATACTTTGTCTTTTGCAGGCTCAAAAAATTCTGGATTGTTTTCTGGTTGTGAAGCAGTGATATTTTTGCTCTCTACCACCCAGATGCTCACTCCTTCGTTTCGTCGGGTATAAACATCTCTTGCATTAGACAATGCCATCTCGGCATCGGCAGCGTGTAAACTTCCGAAGTGACGGTGCTCTAAACCATTTTTACTGCGAACAAATACTTCCCAAATTGGCCATTCTTTTTTCATGATAATATTTTTTCTGTATTTATACTTTGCTTTTACATTCGTCAAGCAAAAAATACGATTACATTGCTTTTTTAATTTTCTCTTTCTTTTTCGAGTTCTTTTCTGCGTAAGCAGTGGCGGCATCTCTAACCCATTCTCCTCTTTCCCACGCACCAACTCTTGCTTTCATGCGCTCTTTGTTACAAGGGCCATGTCCTTTTACTACTTGCCAGAACTCCTCCCAATCGATTTCACCAAAGTCATAGTGTCCACGCTCTTCGTTCCATTTTAAATCTGGATCTGGCATGGTAATTCCCAGAATATCGGCTTGTGGTACGGTTTGATCTATAAACTGCTGACGTAATTCGTCGTTGGTTTTTCTTTTTAACTTCCATTTCATGGATTGCTCGGTGTGTACCGACTCTGCATCGGTAGGTCCAAACATCATTAAACTAGGCCACCACCAACGGTTAAGTGCATCTTGTGCCATTTCTTTTTGCTCAGGTGTTCCGTTGCAAAGGGTTAGCATAATCTCATAACCTTGTCTTTGGTGAAAACTTTCTTCCTTACATATGCGTACCATAGCACGAGCATACGGTCCAAAAGAAGTGTCACACAATGGCACTTGGTTAATAATTGCTGCACCATCTACCAACCAGCCTATAGCACCGATATCGGCCCATGTTAAGGTTGGATAGTTGAATATAGAAGAGTACTTAGCTCTTCCGGAGTGTAGTTGCTCATAAAGCTCGTCGCGGGTAACACCTAGGGTTTCGGTAGCGGAATATAAATATAATCCATGTCCTGCCTCGTCCTGAATTTTGGCTAGTAAAGCTGCTTTTCGACGTAAGCTAGGTGCACGCGTAATCCAATTTCCTTCAGGTAGCATTCCTACCACCTCGGAATGGGCGTGTTGTGACATTTGACGGATGTGTGTTTGACGGTATTTCTCCGGCATCCAATCTTTAGGCTCTATCTTTTCTTCATTGGCTATACGCTGTTCGAATATAGCTTCTAAGTTCTTAATTTCTTTCTCGCTCATAATTGGTTTCTTTATATTTTTTAAACGTCAAAGTTTACTGTAACGTCTTTAGATAAAGGTACAGCTTGACAACTTAAAATATAGTTTCTCTTTACTTGATCCTCTTCTAAGGCATAATTTATTTTCATTTCCACTTCACCTTCTACTATTTGGCATTTACATGTGCTGCAAACGCCACCTTTACAAGCAAATGGTAAGTCGGCTCCAGCTGCTAATGCAGCATCTAGGATATTGTCCTGCTCTTTAGTCATTACAAAATGGAAGTCTTTTCCTCCATCGCGAATGGTTACATTTACTCCGTCTATTTTTTGCTCTTGCAGACGTTTCATGCGTGCGATATCTTCTTCACTTAAACCAGATACAAACAACTCCGTGTGTATTTTGTCAGAACTAAGTCCTTTTGCTACTAGTTGTTCTCTGATCATTTCTACCATGCCTTCTGGGCCACACAGGAAAACCTCGTCTGTATTCGGAATGTCGAATAAACTTTTACTTAATTCGTCTATTTTTTCTTCTGTAAAGCGCCCAGCGAATAACTCAATATCGCGATGTTCTCTACTTAAGAAGTAATACACTTCTAATCTACCTAAATACTTATTGCGTAGCTGTTCAATTTCTTCCTTGAACATTATGGTTTGTGCCTGACGGTTTAGGTAAAATAACTTAAACGTAGATTCAGGCTCATTGGCTAAATGCGATCGAAGCATGGATAATACAGGGGTAATCCCACTACCAGCTACAAAAGCTACGTAGTTTTTTGGAGCTTTAGAAATCGGAACACCGAACTCACCAGTAGGAGGGAGAATATCTAAAGTTTCGCCTGCTTTTAATTCCGAGTTCACATAAGTAGAAAATACACCTTCTGGAATTTGTTTTACTGCAACTCTCCAAATATTTTCTGTAGGAGAGGAACATAAACTATAGGTGCGACGCTCTTCCTTACCGTTGAAAAAACGGCGTAAGATGAGGTGTTGCCCTTGTCTAAACTTAAAGGTTTCTTGTAATTCTTCTGGAATATCGAACGTAATAACAGATGCTTCATCTGTTTCTTTATGTACGTCTTTTATCGTTATTGAATGAAAATTTGCCACAGTATTTGAATTGGTTACCTAACAAAACTAACGATTGTTAGTCTAAATAGCAAATAAATAGACAAGTCTAACTAAATCCGAAGTTTGAATAAGCTTGATGAGGGGGTTTTAAGAATGTGATTTGTATATGTGATATACCTAGATAATATCACATTTTAATTAGTCTTCTTGGATGCCAGAAAGCAATAAGAGAGGCAGTTCCACTTTTAATTGGGCTACATCTAAATTGGATTTTTTTGGAATCCATAAATACAAGGTGTTTAACGTGGATAGTAAATTAAATGCGATAGTTTCGGTATGTGCACTTCTAAGCTCTTTGTTGGCTTTACCTTCTTCGATAATCTGATGGAATTTACTTTCGTAATCCCTCCGTAATTGTTTGTAATAAGCTAAATCTTCTTCTAAATGCATCCAATCTTTTTGTACGATAGCCATTCCATTACTGTTTTTGCTAGCGATTTGGATATGAAGAGTAATAAGCTTTTTTAGCTTGTCGATAGAGGAAATGTTTTCATCTTGGATACGTTGCATACCTTTAGCGTATTCCTCGGCTACTTCTAAAATAATACTTGAGAGTATTTCTTCTTTCGATTGTATATGATTGTATAAGCTAGATGCTTTTATGTCTAATGCATCGGCAAGGTCACGCATACTCACAGCACGATATCCTTTTTCTCTAAACAAGCGTGCGGCATGACGAAGTATTTCTAGTTTTCGGTCGGTTACTTTCATATGCTGGCAAATATAGTAAATACTAATCCAGTATATTCATTTAATTAACGATATGCATGATGTCGATGGTTTTTAGTTAACATTCGTTACCTGTTCTTAAGGATGATATTGAAAAGAGTCTAATATCTTTATTACTAGATATTTGATTTCCTTTGTGTTTTGTATCTTAGTGCTCGAAATGAAAAACCTTATTTTTATCATATTATTACTATCGCAAATTACCATCGCCCAAGAGTGGAAATTGCAAGAGTCAGTGCCACTTAAGGCCGATAGCTTCGTAGGAGTAGATTCTTATAAATATCTTTATTGGATAAAAGATAACGTGCTTTACAAGCAAGAAGGGGAAAGCACTTATTCTTTTAATAATAAGCTGCTAGGAAGTATTCAGTCGGTAGATATTACCAATCCATTTACTGTTCTGGTTTTCTATTATCAGGCCCAAGTTGTGGTTGTTTTAGACAATAAATTAAATGAAATAGTACGAGTGGATTTTTCTGAAATGTCAGATTTCATGCAAGTCGCTACAATTGGTAATGCTGGAAGTAAGCGATTATGGATAGGTAATACTGCTTCACAACGCTTAGAGTTGTTTGATTATAGGAATATGAGTCAAGAGGCCTTGTCTTCTAGTTTCTCAGGTGATATATTAGAACAAGTGAGTAATTACAATCATTGTTTTATTCGTACTCCGAATCACATTTATTTATATAATAGCTATGGAAGTGTAATCCAAAAATTAGCTGCAAAAGATTACGACAAAATGTTCTCAGCATCCAATGGAGTTGTTTTGCAGAAAGGCGAAGAGTGGTTCTATTGGCGTAAAGGTATTTCAGAGCCCAAACCGCTTACTATAAATCTAGATGGAATAGGAGTGAAAAACTTAATTTATGGACGACAATATACTTATGTGTTTGATGGTAAGCTGTTACATACGTATATTGCAGAAAAATAATATAGATTTTAAATTATGCATATAGCTATTGCGGGAAATATAGGGTCGGGAAAAACCACTCTTACCTCTTTATTGGCCCGGCATTATAAGTGGGAGCCACATTTTGAAGATGCGGACAACAATGAATATTTGGAGGATTTTTATGGTGACATGTCTCGTTGGTCTTTTCATCTACAGATATCTTTTTTAAATAGTAGGTTCAGACAAATTCTCGATATCCGAGAAAGTGGAAAAACGATTATTCAAGACAGGACAATCTATGAGGATGCCTATATTTTTGCACCTAACCTATATAGTATGGGATTAATGTCCGACCGTGATTTTGAGAATTATAGTTCCTTATTCGAGCTGATGCAAAGGGTTACCACACCACCTGATCTACTTATTTATTTAAGAAGCTCAATTCCGAATTTGGTAAAGCAAATACACAAACGTGGTAGAGATTATGAAAATTCGATTAGTATTGACTATTTAAGCAAGCTAAACGATAGATACGAGAATTGGATTAAGGATTATGACAAAGGGAAACTATTGATTTTACCAGTAGACGACCTAGACGTGGTAAGCAATCCCGAAGATTTAGGATTTATTATTGAAAAAATTGATGCCGAGTTATACGGCTTATTTTAAATAAACAAGATTATGAGTAAAGAAGCATATGTAAAGAAAGAAGTTGAAAATGGTATTGCTTTAGTAGAGTTTTTCCATCCAGCGCACAATAGTTTGCCTGGTAATATTTTAACCAAACTTGCCAATACTATAACTGAAGTAGGGGAAGACCCAGAAGTGAAAGTAGTTATTATGCAAAGTGGAGGCGATCGTACATTTTGTGCAGGGGCTAGTTTCAATGAGTTAATCGCAATAAACGATGAGGCAACTGGTAAGGTGTTCTTTAGCGGATTCGCTAAGGTTATAAATGCCATGCGCAAGTGTCCGAAGTTTATAGTAGGTCGCGTACAAGGAAAAGTTGTTGGAGGTGGTGTAGGTCTTGCTTCGGCAATGGATTATTGTATGGCTACTAAATATGCTGCTATTAAATTGAGCGAGTTAAACTTAGGAATAGGGCCATTTGTTGTTGGACCTGCAGTAGCGAGAAAGATTGGTGTAAGTGGCATGTCGCAAATCGCAATAGATGCTAATACATTCTATTCTCCAGAGTGGGCAATGCAGAAAGGATTATATACTCAAGTACTAGAAACTACCGAGGAGTTAGATAAAGCTGTTTGGGAGTTTGCAGAAGGCTTAACCAAATTCAATCCAGAGGCTATGGCAGAGATGAAAAAAACATTCTGGGTAGGAACAGAAGATTGGGATGAATTGCTTGAAGAGCGTGCTGCGATAAGCGGACGTTTGGTGTTGAGTGATTTTACAAAGAAAACGCTCGATAAATATAAATAATTATGGTTTATAGTTTCAACGGGCATATCCCCGTAATTCATCCAAGCAGTTTTGTACATCCATTAGCCGCAGTCACAGGAAATGTTATTATAGGTAAAGATTGCTATATAGGACCTGGTGCTGCTATTAGAGGTGATTGGGGCGAGATTATCTTAGAAGATGGCGTGAACGTACAAGAAAACTGCACGGTCCATATGTTCCCAGGGAAATCTATTGTTTTACAAAAGGGAGCTCACGTAGGTCATGGTGCGATTATTCATGGTGCCAATTTAGGTGAGAACTGTATGGTAGGTATGAATAGCGTTATTATGGATGACGCTTTTGTGGGAAAAGACAGTATTGTAGGAGCCATGGCGTTTGTAAAGGCAGAAATGCAGATTCCAGAGCGTAGTTTAGTGGTAGGAAATCCTGCAAAAGTAATTCGCGAACTATCGGATGATATGATTGCTTGGAAAACTGCTGGAACTAGATTGTACCAACAACTGCCAGCAGACTGTCATGCAACCTTGAAGGAAGTAGAACCCTTAACAGAAATACCGAAAGACAGACCAAAACAAGAAGACTTTTATAAAACTCTTCAGGAGTTTCGAAAAGAAGATGAATAGCATAGAAAAAGGCTCTGAATCATATCAGAGCCTTTTTATTATTTAAGGGTTGTAAATTACAGTTTAGTATCTAGTAACTAAAGCAAGTCCTTGGAAATCGGCCAATTCTTCTTTTGGTAAAAAGACAACATCACCACCAAAGAGACTGTTTTTCTCAATCATTTCGTCAATGATGTCATCGACATCTTCCTTGCTATTAATATCTGCTTTATCTATCAATTTTACATAATTGTCCTTTATTTGTGCAGGTTGAAATAAACCTTGCTGAACAAATAAGGTTGCGCCTCTACCCATTTCTAGCGCTTGCCATATTTCTGAGTAATCGCTTACTACTTTACCGCTACCAACTGCCTTTTTAAGCTCTTCCTTTCTACTTAGGTTACGTGCTTTTGTTTCTTCTTGGATAGCTGGCCAAACTTCTTTTATACTATTTGCAGCTTTTCCATCTCTGTTTTTTAAAGCAACTTGCCCATAGATGGTATTTGGTCTATCCGCCATTTTCAAGTACTGCCCGTAATTCATATCGTCTGTAGCAATATAAATAGGTAATGGTTCTTGCTGATGTACTTTATTTACAAACTTATCTACTCGATTGAAAAACTCTAACTGCAATTTTGATTGACGCTCATCGATAAGTCCTTCCGTTCTGGATTTTGGTGAAACATCGCTAGTAGCTGGGAAATCACCACCTATTTCTTCGTCTAAATTACTGCTTGAAGCACGTAGCAATCTTGCTTTATCCTTGCTTAACTTCAGTAGGTAATATCTAGTTTCTAGATTTAAAGCTCTAAATAAAGGACGTGTTGCAAACGTACTATCGATAATAATTCTGTCGTTCAACTCTACAGGTAAACGAACAAACTCCGCATGATTGGCGTCGACAAATAGGACAAGTCCTTCTAGGTTGTAGTTAACATCGATCTCGTCTGCCAATTTTGCTAGTTTGTCACCTAGATTCTTAGCGGTTGCAGCGTCGTACTCTTTCTCTAAACGTTGACGAGCCTCACTAACTTTGTTTTTTAATTTAATACTATCTTGAGCATTCTCTGGATGCGTTCTATGTGTACGTAAAACCAATGTTACAGCGCAATCCGATACTACTTTCTTTAATCGGTTTAGTGTTTCTTTCATATTTAATAATTGCTTTTAAAAATGATAATAAAAATACTTATAAATATTGATGTTTCCTGTGTTATGCGTGCTATAATTTAATTAATGTATTAATGAAAATGCAAAGATATTGACTGAATGAACTTTTAAGGCTAAAAGATGACTGACGAATTAAATACTTTCATGTAAAAATAAAAAAGGTGTATTTCGAATAAAAGAATCTGTTTCGGGCGATCCTTTAGATATTAATACCTGAATAAAATTTAAGCTTTTAGCCGACATGGCTATTAACTGAGTGTCATTTTTGTCGATATATTTTTTTAGCTCACCTCGTAAATTAGCTGAGGTAATCTCATGGAACTTAACCGTTATTTCGTTATGAATATTGTTTAAATACTCTTTACTAATGAGCTGTGTTTTTGTTAATTCAGCCTTGTTGGTTTTGCGGTATATGATATTCAATATGGATTTATTGTCAACTAAGATAGAAGTTAGCGGCTCCATGGTTTTGCTAGAGTATCTAAGATATAAGTCGGTTGGAAAAACAACCTCCTTTATTGGGCCATACTTTGACTTGTTAGGAACGACTAATACTGGACATTGTACCTTTGTAATGATATTCCGGGTATTGGTGCCGATAGGCATTTTAGTGCTATTGTTGGTGCCTTTTGTCCCCATTACAATGAGATCAATTTCCTGCGCTTCAACTATCTTTCGAATACTTTCTATAAATCTTCCTGTGCTTAATAAGCTATCAACTTGGTGGTTTGGATTCGTGAATACTTTCTTGCACTTTTCAATCTGTTGTGATACGTTCTCTACCTTACTAGCGTAATCTACCTCATTTTCCGTAGGTTTTTGAATATGTACAAGAATAAAAAGACAGCGTCTGTCGGCAAACAATGCAGACGCATAGGCGATAGCACGGGCGGCATTCTCCGAGAAATCAGTTGGTATTAATATCTTTTGCATTCTTATATAAGCTAATTAGTAGCAAATGTAAGATGCATATAATAGAAAAAGAATGACCAAAGTCACCTACTCGATAGATTCTAGTCTTTCTCGGTTTAAAATAATGATTTCTCGCCCATCAATATCGATGAGTGCTTCTTTTTTGAAGTTAGAAAGCATACGGATTAAACTTTCTGTAGCGATTCCCGCAACACTTGCTAAGTCACTTCTAGAGATTCTTATCGAAGGTTGCTGCTCTTCACTACCTACCGTATCTGCGAAATGCAGCAAGGTTTGTGCTGTTTTTCTACGAACCGAGCTGTAAGCCATTTGGAGGAGTTGTTCTTTTACTTTATAAACGTTGTCCGTAATAACATTCATCAGCTCAATAGAGATGTTTTGATTCTTCCCTAACAACTCTCGTAATATAGATTTGCTAATAGAATACATTTCCGCATTTTTAACAACCATTGCCGACTCTACATAAGGGGAATGGTTTTGTAAGGGTGTAAATCCTAAGAAATTGTCTTCGCTAACGAGTTCTGTAATTAACTCTTTGCCGTTACTATCGATTTTGAAACACTTTACAACCCCTTTGGTTACAAGGTAAATGTTATTGGATCGATCGCCTGTTTCGTATATGTACTCTCCTTTTTTTAGTTCTAGCTTCTCGCCATATTCTTCAAAGAAAGATTTTAGTTCATTTAAATTTCGAATTTCCCCCTCTTCCTCTTCCTGACTAACTTCTCTTTGAAAGGCACTTAGTAGAGTTTCGGTTTTTAGAAGTCGTGATTCTATAGCGTCTAATAGTTCCTTTTCTGTAAAAGGTTTGGTTAGATAGTCGTCTGCACCAAGATTCATTCCTTTTCGGATTTCGTTATGCTCGGTTTTGGCCGATAAAAATATAAAAGGAATATGTATGAAATCTGGATTCTTGTTCATAGCTTCTAGCACACCATAGCCGTCGACTTCTGGCATCATAATATCACAAATAATCAAGTCTGGCTTTTCCTTGTAAACATAATCTATTCCAATTCTCCCGTTAGGTGCCATTCGGACTTTATAATCAGATAGTTCAAGCAGTTCTGCGGTATTCTCGCGTAAAGCAGGATCATCTTCGATAATTAAAATGGATTTGCGACTCATGTTAATTTCTCTATTTTATATATTTACGTTCAATGGCATACGAATATAGAAAGTGGTTCCTACGTTCTCTTTACTCTCGAAATCTATTGTTCCACCTAAGTTTTCTATATGCCCTTTTACAATATTTAGTCCTATTCCTGTTCCTTCATTCAGTAAAGCGTTCTCGGCACGGAAATAACGACTGAATATATGTTTTTGTTCCTTTTCTGGAATTCCAATCCCTTGGTCTATAACCTTTAGATTGAAATACTCTTCTTCTTTCTCCACAACAATTTTAATAGTCGTGTTTTCAGCAGAATATTTAACAGCGTTGTTTATTAAGTTCGACAAGATAATCTCGAGCGTCGTTTCATCGCATACTAAAATAATATCGTCTATATCTTCTGGATAAGCAATGCTTTGCCCTTCCTTAAGCAACATGTTAGCGTTGTAAATAACCTCGTTTAAGATTTTACTCAGAGGGAATGTTTCCATTTTATATTTCGTGCGCCCATGCTCCAGTTGCTCCACAGAAAGAAAGTCGTTCAATATATTGTTTAAATACTTTACCTTGTCTTCTATAAGCTTTAGATGTCGATCTCGTTTGTCTTGCTGCTCGGTTTTTTGATACTTCCCAATCAAAGTTGCTGAGGTTAGAATTCCCGAAAGCGGTGTTTTAAACTCATGAGAAACCATCGATAAGAATTTGGTTTTCAATTCATTTAATTCTCTTTCGACTCGTAGGCTCTCTAAAATTTTACTTTCTGCATCTTCTCTACGTCTTATTTCCTCTTCTAAATCATCTACAGTCTCTTGAAGTTCTTTGGTGCGTAAGTTTATTTTATGCTCTAACTTCGTATTTAGTTCTCTTATTTGTCTTTCCTGTTCTTTTCTAACGCTAATGTCTATTAAAATAGCCATAACATAGTTCTCACCATCTATAGTAAATGGATTTAACCCCACCTCAATCGGGAAAGTAGTTTTGTCTTTTTTTACGCCATAAAGATCCCTACCAACACCCATTTGTCGGGTGCTAGCGTTATGATTATAATTGGATACTTGTTTTTTATGTGTGTTATGATGTTCTTGTGGAACGAGTGTATGAACAGATTTGTTTAATAATTCATCTTCATCATAACCAAATAACTCGCCAGCCACTTTATTGTAAGCAACGATATTTTGTTTTGAATCAACTACAACAATCCCTTCACTAACAATCTCGAAAAGAGAACCTAGGTGGGATGAAATCTTATTCTTGACATTCATCATATGCTTCAAATTTAATAATTATTACCTTTGATAGATATAAAATACTGTAATAAATATAAAGCATCATTGCTCCGACATTTAATAGCTATTGGATAAGTGAGGTAGAGCTATTTATACAAACTTATTAAAATTAGTTTATAGCCTATTTATTATTACTTTAGACTGGATTAATTAGGGAGATGTTTGTTTGTTGACTAAAAACTTTAAATTTATAGAAATGGGAAGTAGCTTTAACGATATTATATCCTCTGCACCGGTGGTGTTGGTGGATTACTATGCAGATTGGTGTGGGCCGTGTAAAATGCTCGCCCCAATATTAACCGATTTAAAAAAAGAACTGGGTGATGCAGTGAAAATTGTGAAGATAGATATTGATAAAAACCAAGTTCTAGCATCGAAGCAACAGGTGCAAGGAGTACCCACTTTAGTTTTATATAAAAACGGAAAACAAGTCTGGCGTCAGTCAGGTGTTTTACCGAAACATGAATTAATTAAATTAATAAAATCACATCAATGAAAAACATAGCATCTTATATTGATCATACGCTTTTAAGGCCAACAGCAACACCCGATGAAATTAAGGAATTGTGTAAGGAGGCGGAAGAACATTCTTTTTATGCCGTTTGTGTACAAGGACAGTATGTAGATCTTGCTGAGAAATGTTTGCAGAAAACCAATGTAAAAATAGCAGCTGTAGTTGGTTTTCCTTTAGGAGCAAATAGCATGAAAACAAAGGTGTACGAAGCAAAGCAAGCTATATTAGATGGGGCAGATGAAATAGATATGGTCATCTCTTTAGGTCTTTTAAAAGCTCGTGAGTATGACATGGTAAGAGATGAAATAGAGCAAATAAAACAAGCCATAGGTAAACATGTGCTTAAAGTAATTATTGAAACCTGCAGCCTTACAAATGAAGAAAAAGAAATGGCATGTCAGTTAGCTTACGAAGCAGGAGCCGACTTTGTAAAAACATCTACAGGCTATGGAAACCATGGAGCGACCTTAACAGATATCGAGTTAATGCGGAATGTGGTGGGCGACAAGATGAAGATAAAAGCTTCTGGTGGAATACGAGACAGAAAGACTGCGGAACAGTATATAGCAGCTGGTGTAGATCGTATTGGCACTTCTTCGGGAGTAAAAATAGTAACAGATAAATAAAAATATATGAGTGTACATATTGGAGCGAAAAAAGGTGAAATAGCAGAAACAATTTTATTGCCAGGAGATCCGCTTCGAGCGAAATGGATAGCCGAGAATTATCTTGAATCTCCTAAATGCTATAATGACGTTCGTGGTATGCTTGGTTATACTGGCACTTACAAAGGAAAGCGGGTTTCTGTACAAGGAACAGGTATGGGAATTCCATCGGCTTTAATCTATTGCAACGAGTTGATTAAAGAGTATGGGGTAAAAAAATTAATTCGCGTGGGATCTGCAGGTGCTTACCAAGCGAGCTTAGCACTCCGCGATGTAGTGATTGCTATGTCGGCATCTACAAACTCCAATGCCTTTGCGGAAGATTTTCATGGGGTACATTATGCAGCTACTGCTAGCTATGAGCTTTTTAAAAAAGCAACACAAGTTGCTGAAGAAAAAGGAATAACCTATAAAGCTGGTCAAGTACTTTCGTCCGACACTTTTTATGAGAATAGCAAAGATGCTTATAAGAAATGGGCTAAATATGGGGTGCTATGTGTAGAAATGGAAACAGCAGCCTTGTATACTTTAGCAGCAAAATACAATGTAGAGGCTTTGGCCATTCTAACAATTTCTGATTCCTTAGTTACTGGTAAGGAAATAAGTGCTCAAGATAGGGAAGATTCACTAAGCGATATGATGGAGATTGCTTTAGGTAGTATAAAGTAAATACTCTTAAGCTTGATTAAAATAAAAAAGCTTCGAACGATTTTTCGCTCGAAGCTTTTTTATTAAGAAGTATGTAAGTTAGATTTTAAACGTTATCACTGGGATATCTGATCGGTTTACAATGTCTTCACCAATACTTCCAGAGAAGAAGTGAGCTAAACCTCGTCTACCATGGGTAGGAATAGCAATTAATGAGGCTCTTGAAGTTTCGGAGTAGTTAAACACACCCGACTCTACAGAGTAATCATTGTAAATAACAATGTCGTCTAGTCTATCAATGCGACCATCTTCTGCTTCTTCCATGAAGTCTCTAAAACGTTTTTTCAATTGTTTATCACTTCTAAATTTATCTGCCGGAAGGTTAATATAAATCAACTCTACCTTTGTATTGAATAAATCAAAGAATTCCATTGCGCGCTTATAAACGTTTACGCTCTTTGTATTGAAATCCGATACAAATACTGCATGCTCAAGGGTAAAATCTTTAGGCTCTCCTTTAATAACCAAAACCGGAATATCAGAAGTACGTACTACTTTCTCTGTGTTCGACCCTACGAACATCTCGTTGAAACCGCTAGTACCATGCGATCCCATGATAATAAGCGAAGCATTATGTTCTTTTGCAATGTCGTTTATAGCAGTGAAGTTTTGATAATTGTATACGGTATCAGTAATGTTAATACCCTCTAAATAATCTTTATCTAAAAACTCTTGGAATCTTCTTTCCACAAGCTTTATGTAATGCATTATTTCGTACTCTTCTTTTGCACCTCCGATAGACATAGCTTCAGAAAGTCCAATCATGTGAAGAGCAATAATATCAGCGTCTTGCTTTTTAGCAACTGAAGCAGCCACTTTTAGTGCGTTGGCAGAGCATTCAGAAAAATCGATGGGTACTAGTATTTTTTTCATAGGTATTTGTTTATTTGGCTTTTAAAATTTCTTTTCTTTTTTTGAGTTTTCTTTCTATATCGTTTAAAGCTATTTTTAATGCAGATTCAAAACTAAAGTCTACAACCGAAACAAAAAGTCGAGGTGTAGGAGTATTTATTTCTATTTTGCAAATCTTTTCCTTATCAGAGGTGCCGCTTCCTTCTTTAAAAGACACCGATACCGTTTCTACCCAACCATACCGAGCTCTTAGCTTATTAACCCCCTCCATAGCTTTTTCTCTAAGGCTTTCACTTGTCTGAATCTTTATAAACTGAATGTTAGTTGTCATAGGCTTATCTGCTTTAAATTCATTTCATTATATTCAAATGTAGTGTGAAAATACTAAAATTAAAATGATATTCGTCATAATACGAGGGATTCTGTATATTTAAATGAGTGAGAGAACTATTATTACACTATAAATTAGAGGGAATAGTTTGTGTAAGAAGTATCTTATTAATGAATTCATGCTATCTTGCAAGTAGATAATAATTAAAAATTAGAAATATGATGAGGAAAATTACGATTTTAATACTGATGTTCTTGGTTAGCGCAACGGTTTTTGCGCAGTATAGTACACCAGGAAATGGACTAGTATATACTCTCGATGATTTGGTAGCCAATAGTGAAGGAGCACTTACTGAGGACGAAGGTATATATTACTTACATGAGGACTTGACTATTGCGGTATCCGACACTTTGCAAGTCATGGATAATGGAAGCCTACTAATTGATCCAGAATTGAGAATCACAGTTGCAGGAGTTTTTGAAGTCGATGCGCCAGATAGCTTTTTAATGGACTGCAGTGTGATAGATGAGAAGTTCGAAGGAGTTCGAGTAGAAGAAAATGCCAATATATTGTGGAACAATCTGGTTATGAAGAATGGTGGTGGTATCCGATTGCTTACGGAACTAACAGCACAGATAACCAACTCTGAGTTTTACAACCATTATGGAGGTGTTGCTACAGGTGCAGTGTTTTCCATGTCTAGAGGATCGCATGTTTTTGAAAATAATAGGTTTGTAGAAAATGAAACTCCTGCATTTGCATCAGCTGGTAACGCTACAGCTTCTCCAATTATTATAGGAAACTTTATAGAAGCTAATAACTTATCAGATTCCAATCGTCCACAAATAAATATGGGGCCAACAGGTGCAGCAACAGACACTATTAAGATTATTAATAACACAATTATTGGCGACCGTGACAAAACTCGTGTTGGAGGTATTTCTGTTGCAGCTTTGATCGGTGGAAATGTAAATGCAATTATTCACGACAATACTATTATTGACAATCGTTATGGTCTGACCATAGCTGGACCTAATGTATGGGCAGAAATAAAAGGAAACTTAATAGAGGATAACGATACCGAAGGACAGCCCATGCTTGGAGGAAGTGGTATTAATCTCCTTACCCAAAATCCAACTAAATACGATGTGTTTATAACTGAGAATCAAATACGTAGAAACCTTTGGGGTATTACTATGCAATATGATGCAATGGCAAATTTAGGTGATGATGAAAATAATCCAGGAAACAATGTATTTTCCGACAACGGTAATAATGGACAAATTTATGCTTTATATAATAACACCTCTAATGATGTTATGGCTATGCATAACTGTTGGACAGAGGATCCAGACATTACTTTGGAAGATGCTGAGGATGTGATATTCCATCATAATGATGATCCATCGCTAGGTGAAGTCATTTTCGACCCAGTTTCCTGTGCAATTCTAGGTGTAGATGAGGTGGCGATGACAGAAATTGTTTTAGCACCAAATCCAGCTAAGCAATTTGTGGTTCTGCATGGGGCAAATGATTTTAATCAAGCCATTATTTATGATATACTTGGTAAAGAAGTGTCACGCACTATAATAAATTCAGACGCACAGCAAATAAATTTAAATCTTAAACGCGGAGTTTATTTTGTCCAAATGCAAAATGGACATCAGAAGTTGACGAAAAAGTTATTAGTTCAGTAATTTTTATGCAATAATCAGTTATAAATCTTGTAGGAGCTTTCGCTTTAAATGTTATTAAGGTGAGACTCTTACAAGATTTTTTTGTGGCTTTGGCCGACTATATAACAGAGTGATAACAAGTTTCTTATAATATAGATATAAATCTTTTCTACTTGTGTAGATAGTTCAAGTAAACTCGTAGTTTTGCAAAGTGGAAAATTATTTTGATATATTAGTGATAGGCGGTGGCGCCTCTGGATTTTTTACTGCTATAAATGCAGCGAAAGATTTGCCGAATAAGAAGGTGGCAATACTAGAAAAAACCAAAGAAGGTTTAAACAAGGTGCGCATCTCAGGCGGCGGGCGCTGTAATGTAACCCACGGCGAGTTCCTGCCAAAACCGCTGTCCGAAAATTACCCAAGAGGTGAGAAAGAGCTTTTAGGGCCATTTCATAAATTCATGACCGGCGATACGTTCGCTTGGTTCGAAGAGCGTGGAGTACCTTTGCATATTGAAGAAGACGGACGTGCATTTCCTACCACCAACTCCTCAGAAACGATTATTGATTGTTTTTTACAGGAGGCAAGTAAATATGGAGTAACTTGCTTTTACAGAACCAACGTTGTCAGAATAGCATACGAAAAAGACTTGTGGAAGGTTTCTACATCTAAAGAGGATTTCTTCGCGGCAGATTTAGTTATAGCTACAGGAAGCAGTCCTAAAGTATGGAGAATGTTGTGCGGAATGGAGTTCGACATTGTAGATCCCGTTCCTTCGCTGTTTACTTTTCACTGCGATGACCCTCGAATTTTGGATCTGCAGGGAGTAAGTGCCGAAACCATTGTCGAGGTTCTAAATGCCGATGGAAAATCGGTAATAGACTCTTACGGTCCTTTACTTATTACCCATTGGGGAATGAGCGGTCCAGCTATTTTAAAACTGTCTGCTTGGGGAGCACGAAAACTGCATGCATTAGATTATAAGTTCTCTCTTAAAATAAATTGGATTCCAACACATAATGAAGAAACGGCCTTACAGACGCTACAGCAGCTTCAAAAAGCAGAACCAAGAAAGAAAAGTGGAAGCACTCCTACTTTCGATTTACCAAGAAGATTATGGCAGCGACTAGTAAAGGTAACGGGAGTAGATGAGATGCGATGGGCCGATATTTCTAAAGCCCAAATGCTAGCTTTGATAAAAGAATTGAGGGCCGGTGTATATCAAATCGATGGGAAAAGTACTTTTAAAGAAGAGTTTGTTACGGCCGGAGGGGTAGATTTAAAGCAAATAGATTTTAAAAACTTTGCAAGCAAACAAAATGACAATCTATATTTTGTGGGAGAGGTTCTCGATGTAGATGCTATTACTGGTGGGTTTAATTTTCAACATGCTTGGACTAGCGGGTTCCTTGTAGCTCAAGACCTAATCAAGAAGCACAGTAAATAATAACGTTGTGTTGTAACTTTACGAAGCAACTATTAGAAAAGCTGTATCTTTGCTGTTTATCCTACAATATTCAATGGGTCAATAATATAAAATTGTTTATGCAGATAGATAAATATGTGCCAGAAGTTTATACTTCTTTGCCAGAAAAAGGTTCGGTTTCTTGGGAATCACCAAGTAATATAGCTTTGGTAAAATACTGGGGAAAATATGGGGAACAACTGCCTAAAAACACCTCTTTAAGTTTTACACTTTCCAATTGTAAAACCACAACTAAACTACAGTACACAAAAAAAGAAGAGGGAGATTTTAGCTTTGAAGTTCGACTAGACGGCGAGTTAGAACCTGATTTTCGACCGAAAATAGAAACGTTTTTCAAACGAATAGAAGCATATTTACCATTTTTACGATCGTATCATTTTGAAATTGAAACTTCCAACAGCTTCCCGCACAGCAGTGGAATAGCCTCTTCTGCTAGTGGCATGAGCGCTTTGGCATTGTGTTTACTTTCTATAGAAAGAGATTTGAACCCCGAAATGACCGATGCATTTTTTAAGGAAAAAGCATCCTTTTTATCTAGATTAGGATCAGGTAGTGCAAGTAGAAGTATTCAAGGACCACTCGTAGTTTGGGGAGAGCACCATGCAATTCCAAATAGCTCGAACTTATTTGCCACCCAATACGATGGTGAAGTACATCCGATATTTAAAAATTATCAAGACACGGTTTTGTTAGTGGATGTCGGTCAGAAAAAAGTGAGTAGCACGGTTGGACATAATTTAATGCATAATCATCCATACGCCGAAAGTAGATTTGCACAAGCACAAGAGAATATTGTGAAATTACAAGCTATTTTAGAAAGTGGTGATGTAGATGGGTTTGTGAAGCTGGTAGAAAGCGAAGCATTAACGTTACATGCTATGATGCTTACTTCTATGCCGTATTATATTTTAATGAGTCCAAACACTTTGCAAATAATCGAAGCGATTTGGGAGTATCGAGAGGCAACGGGTAGTAAGTTATGCTTCACTTTAGATGCTGGTGCCAACGTACATTTGCTTTATCCAAAAGCGGAGAAGGACGCTGTGCTTGAGTTAATTAAAGATAAATTAGTTGTATACTGTCAAAAAGGACAGTACCTTTGTGATAATATAGGTTTGGGTGCTAAAAAAATAGCACAATAACAAAAATAGGGGATATGAAAGGACCATTGTTTTATTCTAAAATACTGCTGTTTGGCGAGTACGGTATTATCAAAGATTCTAAGGGATTATCAATACCTTACAATTTCTATAATGGAGCGCTAAAAATTCAAGAAGAGCAAACCGAAGAAACTAAACAGTCTAACGCAAGTTTGCAACGCTTTGCTGAATTTCTAAAAGACTTACAAGAAAAACAACCAGATTTGGTAGCGTTCGATCTTGAAGCTTTAGCAACGGATGTGGATAATGGCTTGTATTTCGACTCTAGTATTCCACAAGGATATGGAGTAGGAAGTAGTGGTGCTTTGGTAGCAGCGATTTACGATAAATATGCCATAAATAAAATAACCGTTCTAGAGAACCTAACACGCGATAAACTCCTTGCACTGAAAAAAGTGTTTAGTGCAATGGAATCTTTCTTCCATGGAAACTCTTCAGGATTAGATCCGCTGAATAGTTATTTAAGCTTACCCATTCTTATAAATTCAAAAGAGCATATTGAAGCAACAGGAATTCCTTATCAAGAAGCAAAGGGTAAAGGAGCTGTGTTTTTATTGGATAGTGGAACTATAAGTGAAACTGCTCCGATGGTACAGATTTTTATGGAAAACATGAAAAAGGAAGGCTTCAGAAACGTTATTAAAGATCAGTTCATTAAGCATACCGATGCTTGCGTAGAGGACTTTTTAAAAGGTGATGTAAAATCTTTATTTGGAAACTTAAAACAACTTTCCAAAGTGGTTTTCGATAATTTTAAACCTATGATTCCTAAAAAGTTCCATGAGTTATGGCAACATGGTATAGAAACCAATGCTTACTATTTAAAGCTTTGCGGATCTGGCGGTGGTGGTTATATGCTCGGTTTTACCGAGGATATTGAAAAAGCGAAAGTCGCTCTTAAAGGACATAAGTTAGAAGTAGTATATAACTTCTAAAACATCTCTATGTTAGGCTACAATTACCTCATATATAAGTAACAACATAAAGCAAATAAGAAAACGATAAACTAAGTAGAGTTTATGCTGAATAGAAAACAAAAGCTCTGGCTAATAAAGGTTTTTAGCTTGTTTTCTATTATACGTGGCTATAATATTTTAGTCTTAGTATTAGCGCAATATATTGCAGCCTTATTTATTTTCGCTCCACAGCTTGCTACCAGCGAAATTCTTTTCGATGGCAATTTGTTTATGTTAGTTATGGCTTCAGCTACCGCAATAGCAGGTGGGTATACTATAAATAACTTTTACGATAGTGAAAAAGACTTAATAAACCGGCCAACCCGATCTATGATAGACCGATTGGTAAGTCAACGGACTAAGCTTTCTATGTACTTTGTATGTAATATACTTTCGGTACTGTTTGCAAGCTATGTTTCTTTTCGCACCGTAGTGTTCTTTTCCCTTTATATCTTTATGCTATGGTTCTACTCCCATAAAGTAAAGAGATTTCCTTTTGTTAGCAATCTTCTTGCGGCGATTTTAACCGTAGTCCCTTTCTTCTCGATATTTATTTATTATCAAAATTTTGCAACGGTAGTCTTTATGCATGCAGCATTTCTATTCCTTGTCATTGCTATGCGTACCATGCTAAAAGATCTACATAATCTAAAAGGCGACTTGGCACAAAACTATCGAACGGTTCCCGTGTTATATGGAGAGAATACGGCTAAAATTTTACTTAGCTTATTAGGTGTGGTAACACTATCCATAGCCATGATAATGCTTCGTTATTTTGACTTAGGGTACATGCGTTATTATTTTTTAATCAGTATGATTAGCATTGTGTTGCTAATCATTTCTTTGTGGTGGTCTAAAAAAGCTTGGCATTATGTGGTGCTTCAGATCTTGCTAAAACTTATGCTAATAGTCGGAGCATTTAGTGTAGCATTAATTGATGTGCCTTTATTATGTGCGCGTTTAGGTTTGCAATTTTGCATGTAAAAACTTTCATTACCATCTCTAATCTGTATCTTTGCAGTTAATTCAGATTAAATTATGAGCAATAAGAATACTAATAATAAAGGTGGGCAGCGCAGCAGAGGACCTAAGAGAGATAGAAAGAGGCCAGCACACTCTAAATCTGCTCAAACCCCTAAGAAATCTAATAAGAGCAATCCAGAAGGAATCCGTTTAAATAAGTACATTGCAAATAGTGGCATTTGCTCTCGTAGAGAAGCCGATACCTTTATTGAAGCCGGCTTAGTTCATGTAAACGATAAGCCAGTAACCCAAATGGGGTTCCGTGTTAGTCCAACTGACGAAGTGAAGTTTGACGGAGCAGTAATTACACCAGAGCCTCCTACATATGTGTTGTTGAACAAACCAAAAGGTTTTGTTACTACAACTAGCGAAAATAAAAGAGATACTGTAATGGATTTAGTATCCAACGCAACATCGGCAAGAGTAACCCCGATAGGTAGGCTAGGTCGTAATGCGATGGGATTAATTCTCTTGACCAATGACGATGCTTTAAAAGTTAAGCTGAGTAAGAATGGGTTAAATAGATTGTTCCATGTTCAGTTGGATAAAAACTTGAAGTATGAAGATTTACAAGCTATTAAAGAGGGACTCAATATAAAAGGTGAGGAAATACAAGTGGAGGAAATAAGTTATGTAGATAATAAGCCTAAAAGAGAGGTGGGCATCCGCATAAAACACATGGGAACCAGCGTACTTAGAAATATATTCGAGCACTTTGGTTACGATGTGTTGAGTGTAGATTGCGTTATGATTGGCCACCTTACCAAAAAAGACTTACCAAGAGGCAGATGGCAGATTCTATCTAAAGAAGAGGTGAATCCTTTTCATATGTACTAGGAGTAAACAAATTTAATAAAGTAAAAAGCCAGCTTGAAAAAGCTGGCTTTTTTAATGGTGATAATTTAAAATTAGGATAATTGGGCTTGCTATACTTTTAGAGTTAGTTTAAAACCAATCCAAAACTTCTTAACGTGAAAACCTCCATTTTATTTATCCAATGAACTGGCTTTGCTAGAGCTAGTCTATATTAGCCGTATAATATATCTAGAAAACAGTGGTACTTTTAATAGAGGTTCGGCATATCATAATTAGGTTAAGTACAGCACTTACTTGCGCTTCTAAAGATTATCTTCTAAAACCCATTTCTGCTTTTACAGTAGTCTCAATCCCATCCTCTACTATTCTATAGTTGTCTAAACTTACATCTAATCTATTTGATGTCAGCCTATCAATATGATAGTTATAGACTTCAGTATCACCAGTGTTTTTTATTATTAAATTGTCACCGTCTTTCTGCCAAGTTCCAGAGCTAAATGGATTATCGTTGGTAATTTGATTTGAAAATTCCATTCCATCTATGCTGAACTCGACTAGAACAGTAAAATACTCGCCGTCCGAAATATAAGTACCGTCTTGATTAAAGGTAACTGTAATGTCACTCATATCAACTCCATTCATAGTGAAGTTTCCGCCTTCCATAGTGCCTGAAACATGCCAAGAATCTGCTTTCCACTTACCTTCAATATTCCCTGTAGTAGAATTGTCATCACTAGAACAGGATATAATAGTTAAAACACTTAGAAGTAAAAATAAATATCTAAACTTTTCATAATAAAATAATTTATATTGGTTAGTTCGTTAAATATAGTGAATTATATCCTTAAAGTTGCCGTTATGCTCTAAAGTATTTGGAGGAAATAATAAGAATCTGTTCAGAGCGGATAATCAATTAAAATTACAGCTTTTTTTCTTAAGGTAATTAAAGAGGCTTAAATTTACGCTATATCAATTTGATTAATTGCATGAAAGCTTATTTCACTAGTTCGGCAATTTCATTTGAGCTAAACCCACTTTAATTCCTTCTGCTTTTATACTTTATAAGGTATTTTAATTATTGAGGTAAGTGAAGATAATGAGTCCTAGGTTAAAATATAAATACGGTTAAATTACATAAAAAGACTAAAAAGCATTTGTCTTATATTTTAACAGTATTTTCAATGCTTGTTCAACCCCTATGTCTTCTGTATTAAGAGCATTTTGTTATTAAGTGTGTTGAATTAGCAGGAAAAATGATTTGATTTTAGTTTTAAATTAAAATAATTATCAATAAATTCAGACAATATTTTTTCAGCTTCAATTATGTTTGTTTTAAATAAACTTTAGTATGTTTGAAGGTGAATTTATTTACTCCTATTTTTATCTTTAGTTGCGTTGCTCTTCGCACAAACTGCTGAAGTGCAAGAATGTGTACCGCAAGAAATAAAAGATTCAAGAGACTTAACCGAAAATATTCTTGGGGAAACTATGGGACAAAAATTAGAAAGTCTCTTATTCTGGTCTCAGGCGGAAAAAGAACGTCGATTTCCCATAATGCAAAGTGTTTTCCCAAGCCTGCCAGTTGCTGCTGGAACGGAAGTTTATCCTTTAACAAAATCTGATGAAATAACTCCTAAATGGGAAAATAAGGAAGTATACTAAGAATAAATTATCTTTTCCAACAGATGGTGCAGTGATGAAATCTGTATATTTGGCTGTAAGAGAAGCTGCTAAAAAGTGGTCTATGCCAGTGAGAAACTGGGATATTATTATTGATCAGTTCTGAATCCTTTATGAAGAAAGGGTTAGGTTTTAAGAAGTATCCACCCCACCAACCGCATATTGCCGCGTTGCAAGTCTCTTCTTAGTTTTGTTTAAAAATAAGACTAAAGATGGGTTTACAAGAAAAAATGTTTGCTTTGGTGGAGGAGTATCACCAAAGCGGCTTATCAACAAAATTGTTTTGTGAGAGGAAAGGAATTGCACCCTCCAGATTTTATTATTGGATTCGGAAGAAAAAAGACCAGAATAAAACAGGATTTATAAAAATCACTACAGATGCTAAAATTACTTCAGTTCCTGTAGAACTCATTTATCCCAATGGTGTGCGACTTCAATTGCCAGTTTCTGATTTGGATGTAATTACAGAACTGATTAAAGCATTCTGATGTTTTCACTTCATTCTTCGCTCACCTTTTATTTTTATACAAGTCCGTGCGA
>Ga0209487_1000737_pt1 | contig 29032 bp, 25 predicted proteins | sample Poulit2012_FD_187524 | JGI IMG/M metagenome (GOLD analysis project Ga0209487, IMG submission 187524) | Agricultural soil microbial communities from Georgia to study Nitrogen management - Poultry litter 2012 (SPAdes) (version 2) | ecosystem: Environmental > Terrestrial > Soil > Agricultural land...
AGGCTGTAATCTCAGCCTTTAAAAGTTCCAAAAGATTTTATTGTCTTGTTAATTCAACAATAACTTGGTGTCTCTCTCCTGCTCGATAGAAGTGAATCTCCATTTCATCGCCTGGATTTTTTTCTTGATATAAATATTTTCTTAAATCCATTATTGTCTGAATGGGTTCATCATCTATTTGAACAATCACATCATAAGGTTCGAGATTACCGTAGTCTGCTGGAGTAAAGGGTTCAACAGATTGAATATAGATACCACCCTCTACATCAGGGGGTAACTGTAAACTATTCTCCCACTCATTTTGTGGTACATCAATGATGGAATAAGCTTCAACACCTAATAAAGCACGAGTCATAAATCCTGTTGTTTCTAATTCTTGAATGACTGGTAATGCCTCATTAATTGGTATAGCAAAGCCAATCCCTTCGACTGCCGATTGAGCAATTTTCATTGAATTAATCCCAATCAACTGCCCAGACATATTGATCAAAGCGCCTCCACTATTTCCAGGATTAATCGCAGCATCTGTTTGTATAACATCTGACTGCCAATCAGCTAAGCCATCCCCACTAAAATCTTGTGGAATCGAACGTTGCGTACCGCTGATGATTCCTTGTGTAACTGAGCCGGCTAAACCAAAGCCTAATGGGTTACCAATCGCAATAACAGGCTCACCAACTTTCGTCAGTTCAGAGTTACCTAACTCAATCACCACATCTATTTGGGAACCATCAATTTCTAAAACTGCAAGGTCTGTATATAAATCTGATCCTTTAAGATCAGCCGGTAATCTTGTTTCATCTTCTAAAATTATATTAATTTGGTCAGCATGTTCAATCACATGATGATTAGTAACAACAAAGGCACGATCACCATCTTTACGATAAATGACACCAGAACCAGTACCCCCATCATAGATTGCTTGATCCCAAAAATTAAAATTCTCTGTTTGAATATTTTCAATACCTACGACTGCTGGTAAAACATTTTCTACAATTGTCGTAACCCGTGTTGATATATCAATACTAATAGGGGTAACAGTATCGAGCATTTGAGTCGAGTCATCCCGGTGTGTAGAAAGATTTTCAATCGTCGTTAAATCCTGTTCTGTAACTAAGTAGAATTGATAAGGTAACCAATCCCATTCAATCAATTTGGGCAATGCAATTGTAAATAAAAAAGCTCCAAGAACTAACCCTACTACAAAATAGAAGAGTTTATTTGTTGGTCTTTTTTTATTTTTACGGCGCTGATTGTCGGTTAATTCTTGAAAATGGTCGATTTTACTCACCCCTTACTTGATCCAGGTGTGAGTAGTTTTCCCTAAATAATAATCTTTAAACAACTTGATAGATCGGAGTAGGTGTTGTAGGATCTGTATCATGAATCGTAATTTCACTACCTATTGGAAAATCTGCTCCTTTAAGATGATCTTCGACTGACATGCGCGCGAGCTCTTTCATATTATTATCTTTACTTAAATGAGCCAAGTAAATTCTTTTTGTTTGATCACCGATAATATCCTCTAAAGCTAAAGCACAATCATCATTAGAAACATGCCCATAATCACCGAGAATTCGGCGTTTAACGTTCCAAGGATAACGCCCCATTTGTAGCATAGAGACATCATGATTGGATTCAAAAATTAATGCATCTGAATTTTCGACCGTTTTTTTAATCCGTTCAGAGACATAGCCTAGATCGGTTACAAGTGAAACCTTTTTACCGGCATGATGAAAAGTATAAAACATTGGCTCTACAGCATCATGTGAGACACCAAATGATTCCACATCGATATCTCCAAATGTTTTTACTTCACCTAATTCAAAATGAAACTTTTGATCGAGTGTCAATTTACCAATTGATCTTTCCATCGCTTTCCATGTTTTAGCATTCGCATAAATCGGGAGGTTATACTTTCGGGCAATTATCCCAAGTCCTTTAATATGGTCTGAATGCTCATGTGTCACTAAAATTTTAGTTAAATCTTTTGGATTTAAGCCAACCTCATCAAAAAGTCGGTCAATTTGTTTACCACTTAAACCGGCATCTACTAAAATTCTTTCTTTTTCTGTTCCTATATAAAAGGCATTGCCCGTACTTCCAGAGGCAAGCACTGAAAAATTAAAGGTCATTCTATGTCCACCTCAATAATATTTTGATAAACATCAGATAATGTTTGTCTCACTCGTTCAAGCAGTCTTTCTTCATCATCTTCGTCACCAGTATGATAAAAAACCATCTCTTCACTTTCATTACGTTCAAACAAGTCAATAAAATGATTGATACTATTCTCATAAAATTCTTCACTTTTCGGGTAATTATGTCCATCGATTGCATTAATAAAATGATGTTCTCTTTCATTTACTTGAATACCCCAAGTTGGATTCAGGAGTTGCTCGCCATTTGGTAGGGAAACAAGGTTATGATAACCTAAGATCACATCTGATATTACATCCCCTGTTTGAAGTTCATTGGAATAATGATAAAGTCTAAAGACTGCATCGTATTGTTGGATCAATGTTCGTTCTTCATCACTATCACCAATCATATTTAGCTGAGTTTGAGCATATTGTGTGATCTCACCAGCGTCATTTAAATGAATAAAAAGAACAGCATTAGGATTATAAAAGATTGTGTTCTCCATTTTTTGAAAATATACAAGGACTTGAGCAGAATCAATGTGGTCCCAATAACTGTAGTGGTCGCCCCTGAAGATATAGCTTCCTAAGCTGTCATCCGGATCCTCAAAATCAAATGGAATGGGCTCCGAAAAACGTGAAAGTAAATAGTAATCCTCTACCACGATGATCTCTTGATCAGGCAGTGTTTCAAACACATCAGGGTCTTGATTATAATTATAATTTTGCGAATAAATAAGTGGCGCTGTAAACGTTTCATCTGCTAAATCTTCTAAACCATTGATATTAAATTCAAGTTCTTCCTCCCTTGAAGTAACAGGAATTAAACCAATCTCTTCGTCTTGACGATCTAATAGTTGTTTGACGAGAAAAATATTCAGGATTAAGAAACAAATAATAAAAAGTGTTTTAATTTGCCCCCATTGCACCCTGATCACCCCCTGTATACTCTGGTGGGATAACTAGTGGATTCCAACCAGACACGCCTTTTACATACCAGGTCGGAATCAATTCAAATACTTGTCCTTGACCACCCGTTTGTTCTCTAACCCGATAGCCAACCATGACATCGTAAACAGCACTTCTCTGATAACCATCCCTGCTTAAGATTTCAATCACAGAGCTCGTATCAATTAAATTAGTTGCTTCTCTCGTCATCCCACGTTGTTCAAGTAATGTGATTAATGGATGCCTATATTGATACACTTCTTGGTTATGCCAACTCACATAAATGTTACTGATCTGAGGGTCAAAAAATATAGGTATACCATTATAAGATAGGGTATACTCAACCCTGTTTGTTTGTGGAGTAACTTCTAAACGTGACAAAAAGTAACTAAATGACTCCTCAAAAGTAAAGCCATTATGTGCGTTCACAAAATTCTGCACTTGGTCAAAAAGATCATATGTGTTTATTTCTGAATCTGTCATTTTTTCAACATTTGTTTGATTTGTGTAGGACATTCGATTTGAATCAACAATTAACTCCCTGGTCCCATCAATTAAAACACTATTTCCATCAGCTGTCCGTGAACTCCGAACAATAGATGGTGTCGGGAATAAAAAGTTCCTGAAAGAATCAATAGGTATATCCATGTAAGAAAATAATAAAACGTTAGGATTAAACTCAACTGGTAAATAGATGTTTGTATCTCGACTGCTTCGATAAACGACATAATCAACGGTCTCTTCATTCTTAAAAAAGTCATCTAAGCGACGCGTTTCTTCTGTGTAGTTTTGTAGATTTGCTCCAATCACTCGATTATCATAATCATTTCTAAAGATAAGATGATAACCATCATGATCAAAAATAATTTCAATTCGGCTAAACTCTCCTGAAGGAATTGATACATCTTGATCAATGTCAAAGATATCATAGATCGAAGTTGACGGTAGTTCTGTTGCAAAAATGATCTCAATTCGATTGTCGTAGTCTCTCCACCAGTCTTCATCTAAGTTAAAACTAGCAAAGTTATATAAAGCATAGTCACTGACTTTTTCGAACAAAACTTGTTCTTGCGGTTTATTCGCTAAACCAATTGGTTTTTCGTAAGATTCGTTATGCATGACAACATAGATGGGCTTAAGCACATCAGATCGTGTCAAGCGATGACCCGACTCAATTTGTGGATCAACTAAATCTTCGACATTTCCTGTCAATTCAAAATTGGGCTGATGATTCCAGATGGCTAATGTTAAGAGTAAACTGGAAATAACCAATAAGATGAGTAACATTGATTTTAATTTTTCTCTTTCCACTGTTAATCCTCCTACTGACGTGTTATTAAAGGTAAAGAAAAGAACACTTTTGTTCCTTTTCCTTTAATGCTCTCTGCCCAGATTTGTCCTTGATGATTGTGGATGATTTCCTTAGCAATCGCTAGACCTAAACCAGTTCCGCCACCTTTTCTTGAGCGGGCCGCATCTGCTCGATAAAATCGATTGAATATTTTATCAAGTTTACCTGGATCAATACCAGGACCATTATCTGCCACCATTATTTTGATTCGATTTCGCTCTTTAGTTAATCTAAAGCGAATCTTATCACCTTTTTGAGAGTACTTTAATGCATTTGACATTATATTATCAACCACTTGAATGATTTGATCTTTATCCATCCATAGAAAAATGCTTTCCCGAGGGATACTTCGTTCAATCTCGATTTCTTCATCTTTATTCATTTCAAATCGATCCAGAATATGATGGAAAAAGGGAACAACATTGACTTGTTCTTTAATCATTTCTTGATCTTTATTATCCATTTTTGATAATTGTAATAAGTCATTAACTAAACGGATCATTCGTTCAGTTTCTTTTTGAATAACTTCTAAAAATTGAGGGGCAATTTCGGGATTCTCCCATGCGCCTTCAATTAAAGCTTCTAAATAGCTCCGCATCGTTGTCAATGGCGTTCTGAGTTCATGAGAAACGTTTGAAACAAATTCTCGCCGCTCGCGTTCGACTTTTTCTTGCTCAGTGACGTCACTTAAAACAATGATAAATCCAGAATAACGACCCGCTTCATCTTGAGACACAGAGAAGTTAGCTTTTATTAATAAAAACTGTTTGTCATCGCTAAAATCAATTGTAATAGAGCTAGAATCTTGCATTTCAATTAGCTTTTTCATCTCTTCATCAATTCGAAGCACATCAAAAATTGATTTATTGTGAGCTTCCTCAAATGATTGGCCGATTAAAATAGCCGCAGGATCATTCATTAACGCAATTTCTCCCGCTTCATTGGTGGAAATAACACCGTCAGACATATTAGATAATACTGTACTCATCTTTCGACGTTCTTCTTCTGTAGTATGGTTAGCAAGTTTAATGTTTTCTTTCATTTCATTAAAGGTAACTGCTAACTGACCGATCTCATCTGTTCCATAGACATTCACTTCTTGGGAAAAATCTCCACCAGCTAATATTTGCGCCTGCTCTCTCATCTCACTAATCGGCTTTGTAATCGATCGAGCAACTAAAATTCCGACTATAGCTGAAATGAATATGGCAATGAATGTACCATTAAGAAAGATTTGATTAATGCTCGCTAATTGATCATAAATTCCTTCCATCGATGCTTCCAAATAAATCGCACCAATTGGTTGATCTTCATCATTTGATAATGGATGAATTTTAACTAAGTGCCTTTCTCCAGTAATCGAGTCACGCTGAATAGTACGAGAGGGTGTCCCTGACATGATGGTCGGACGGACAGCACTTTCTCCTGTCACAAGTTTTCCTAAATCTTCTTGGTTATTCGTTCCTATGATCCGAAATTGACGATCGACAATTTGCAACTTAGTATACGCATCGCTTTGACCGTATAAAGCAAGAATATTAGCGATATCTTGTTCTAATGTTTGAGTTAAATCATCTTCTGACCGATCAACTAAAATAGCATCCCTGATGTTATAACTTAAAACTTCGATTCGTTCATCTAAGGTCTCCTCAAAATTATCTTTTAACTCTGTTTCCAATCCTTGGGCAAAGTATGCACCAATAACTTGGATCGCTAATAAAAGAAGTAAGATCATGATAATAATGATTTTCCATTGAATTGATTGTAATAGTCCAACTCTTTTCATCGATTTTACTCCTGTTCAGGATTTCGTAAGTAGTAGCCTACTCCTCTTCTCGTAATAATCCAAACTGGATTACTAGGGTTGTCTTCAACCTTTTCCCGGAGTCTTCTAACAGTTACATCCACCGTTCTAACATCACCGTAATAATCATAACCCCAAACGGTCTCTAGCAAATGTTCACGTGTCATGACTTGTCCAATATGACGCGCTAAATAATGAAGCAATTCAAATTCACGGTGAGTCAGATCGACTTGCTGACCTGATTTAGAGACAGCGTAGGCATCTGGATGAACAGTCAATGAACCTATTTGAATATCTTTGTTTTCATTTCCTTGATCGATCGGTTCCTGTTGACGTCTCAGGTTGGCTTTCACTCTTGCAATGACTTCCCGATTACTAAACGGTTTAGTGACATAATCATCTGCTCCGAGTTCTAATCCCAAAACCTTGTCAATTTCAGAGTCTTTTGCAGTTAACATAATGATCGGCATGTTGTGTGTTTTTCTGATTTCTCGACACACTTCATTACCATCACGCTTTGGTAACATAATATCTAATAAAATTAAATCGGGATTTTCTGCATGGGTCAATTCAATTGCTTCATCGCCATCATAAGCACAAATAACTTCATATCCTTCATTTTCCAGATTGAATTTTAATATATCGGCGATCGGTTTTTCGTCATCAACAACTAAGATCTTTTGATCCATTTGCTACATCCTCTCGAAAAATTATCTTCATATGTTTTATTTTAACGCACTTTTGTTTAAATGTCTTGAATACGACTTGATTTTTCTTTGTCGATAATGTTTTATACATCTATCTTCACACATTTGTGTGATCAGGGTCAAATTCATGTGAAAAGATAAAGCATAATCAAATTTATAGCACCAACACAAAAAGGATCTATTTAAGTCAATAGCATAAATAGATCCCTTTTTTATGTTGCGTACATGTCAGCTTATTTAATTTAATACACTCATTGGGTTTATATTTGAACCATTTTTTAGCACTTCAAAGTGCAAGTGAATCCCTGTTGAACGACCTGTTGACCCCATAACCCCAATTTTTGTGCCTTGGGGTACAGTTTGACCAACACGAACAGAAATACTCGAAAGGTGAGCGTATAGCGTTTTAAAACCATTATTGTGATTAATCACAACATAATTTCCATAGCTCCCACTAGAGCTAGCTACTTCAACCACGCCATTATCTGATGCAAGAATGTTCCGGTTTGACGGACGAGCGAAGTCAACTCCTCTATGAAATGAACCCCAACGTGGTCCGTACTGACTGGAAATATAACCACCAATAGCTGGGCGAATAAAATCACCTGTTCCCCTAGATGAAATAACTTTCGTACCCTCTAAGGTGATCTCATCTTGGACTTCTTTAATGACCTCTTCTTCTAATACTTCACGGTTCTCAACTTGCCCATTAATCTTTTCGATTGCCCGATGAACATGCTTTTTACCATCTGATCCTGATTGTTTTAATTTTGTTTCGCCTCGGAAAAGATCATCTGTTTGTTCTGTTTTCTCTTTATAGGCAATAGTTTCTTCTTTCAATTCTTCTTCATAAACAATCACATCAACGATCGGTACATAATCGGTTACATTAATCTCTTGGTCTATTCTTAGAATACTATCACTAGTCAGATCTTCATTCAATTCTAGTAATGTTTCTTCTGTTAAGTCATATAAGGCAGCAATTGAATAAAGTGTATCACCGGATTCTACCACATGAATCATATCTTCTAGTGTCCCTTTTTCTAATAGCTGAACCGCTTCTTTTACATTGATTAGCTCATCTTTTGAAACGATCGATTCTGTAAATAAAACGTCTTCAGATAATGAGACATCAACAACCCTACTCTCACCTATTTCAAGACTCGTTTCTCTTTCACTATCTTCTTGTTCAGCTAACTCTAGTAAACGTTCTTCATCAACAAATAGACTCTTATACTGAAAAATCGCTTCTTCAGCTTGTTCTACACTAGCGAAATGTCCCAATTGATTATTCTCAAATGTGATGGTTGTGGCTAATATATCGATTTCTAGTTGTTGATCTAGTCTAGTTAAAAGTTGTTCTATATTTATATCAACATAAAAAACACGTTCAGGAATATACGATAACTCTTGTGCTGTTCCATAAGTGAAACCCTCATCGGCTTGTTCCATTGACTCTATTTGTTCCGCCAGATATTTTTCAACAACAGTTTTGTCTTTGATCGGCCCTAGATATGTATCATCTAAATAAACATGGTGAATAGTAGATAATTCCGTACTCTCTGCCGCAGAAACTATGAAAGATTGTGGCATGATTATATTTAAAACATGAAAAAACAGCCCTATAAAAAGAGTGGCTATTAAAATTGTGTATGTAGTATATGAATTTTGCTTTCTATCTAGCATAGTTAAATCCTCCTGGATATATGTACATGATAAAATTTTCATCTCGTGTAGGTTAACACAGGTTGCTAGACAAATTAAACCCCTTTTCTAGTAATGTAATACAAACGTATAATAGAAGCCAATTTATTCCTAAACAAATGGGATTTGGGACAATTTTTGACAAAAAAATGTTCTAGCATTAATCACAGTTGCTAGAACATTTATTGTTTTACTTTAAGCGATAAACATTTCGGAGTTCATTTGTTTGTGTTCGATCAGGACCGACTGAAAAAATAGATAAGGGAATTTTTGTCAATTGTGAAACTCGTTCTAAATAATGGCGAGCATTTTCTGGTAATTCCTCCAAAGAACGGGCACCTGTTATATCCTCAGTCCAACCTGGAAGCTCTTCGTATACAGGTTCACATTCTGCTAAAACTTTCAGGCTCGCAGGGAACTCATTGATGATTTCTCCTTTATATTTATATGCCACACAAATTTTCAACGTTTCTATCCCTGATAATACGTCAATTGAGTTTAACGAAAGATCAGTAATTCCACTTACACGTCGTGCGTGTGAGACAACCACACTATCAAACCAGCCAACTCTTCTTGGGCGTCCTGTAGTCGTACCGTATTCATTGCCAACTTCTCTAATCCTATCCCCAATTTCTCCATGTAACTCTGTTGGGAATGGCCCGTCTCCAACACGAGTAGTATAAGCTTTAGAAACGCCAACAACATGATTGATTTTGGACGGTCCTACACCAGAACCAATCGTCACTCCACCAGCTATTGGATTCGATGATGTCACAAATGGATATGTTCCTTGATCAATATCAAGCATAACCCCTTGCGCCCCTTCAAATAAGACGCGACGACCTTGATCTATGGCCTCATTCAAAACAGCTGAAGTATCAACAACATATTTAGCAATTTCTTGACCGTATTGGTAATACTCTTCTAAAATTTCCTCTAGTTTGATTTCCTCTACATTATACACTTTTGAAAAGAGGCGATTTTTTTTCGCTAAATTATCAACAAGTTTTTCACGGAAAGTTTCTTTATCTAAAAGATCGACAATTCGAATCCCTGTACGCGCTGCTTTGTCCATATATGCTGGCCCGATACCTTTTTTAGTTGTTCCAATCTTATTAATGCCTTTTTCTTCTTCCTGTAAAAGATCCAGTTTTAAGTGGTAAGGAAGAATAACATGAGCACGATTACTAATTTTTAAATTCTTAGTATCAATGTTTTTCTCAGCTAAGTAAGCTAGCTCTTCTACAAGGGCTTTTGGATCGATCACCATTCCATTTCCGAGAACACTAATTTTATCATCAAAGAAAATCCCTGATGGGACTAAATGCAGCTTATAGGTTTCGCCATCAAACTTAATGGTATGACCTGCATTATTTCCTCCTTGATAACGAGCGACGACCTCTGCGTTCTGTGATAAATAATCCGTTATTTTTCCTTTTCCTTCATCGCCCCACTGTGTTCCAACAACAACTACTGTTGACATAGCTGGCACCTCCATTAGTCTAATCATTCTATTTTTAAAATAAATTCAGATTTAAGTCAAATGCTCAATTCCAAGACTCATCTTATCAACAAAGAGGGGAAATGTCAATCAATATACGAACAATTATTAAGTTATTAGCTATAATGTTCGACTATAGTTGGGCGAATTATCTGAAATTATAGGTTGTGTTTTCAAAAAATTAGCCATTTTAAAAGAGACTCTACTGTTCGGCATAGAACAGTAGAGTCTCTTAGTCTAGTTATCATATTAGGCCGGAGGTATGTCAGCATCACCATAGCGGTGATCTAAATCTACAAACTTATTATATTCTTTCACAAAGGCAAGTTCAACCGTACCTATCGGACCATTACGTTGCTTTGAGATAATGATTTCAATAATATTTTGCTTGTCAGATTCTTTATCATAATAGTCATCACGATATAAAAAGCCAACAATATCCGCATCTTGTTCAATACTTCCTGATTCACGTAAATCAGATAACATTGGACGCTTATCTTGACGAGATTCAACCCCACGAGAAAGTTGGGATAAAGCGATAACGGGAACCTCAAGTTCTCTAGCTAAAGCTTTAAGTGAACGAGAGATTTCTGAGACTTCTTGTTGACGGTTTTCGCTAGAGCTTGTACCGCTTCCTTGAATGAGTTGTAAATAATCAATGACGATCATGCTCAGTCCATGTTCTTGTTTTAAACGGCGACATTTTGAGCGAATTTCACCTACTCTAATACCGGCAGAATCATCAATATAAATCCCCGCATTAGAAAGGCTTCCCATAGCCATTGTTAATTTACCCCAATCATCCGCTTCAAGGCGTCCCGTTCTTAAACGTTGGGAGTCGATATTACCTTCTGCACAAAGCATCCGGCTAACCAGTTGATCTGCGCCCATCTCCAGACTAAAAATAGCAACATTTTCATCTGTCTTTGTCGCTACGTTTTGAGCTACGTTCAAGGCAAAGGCTGTTTTACCAACAGACGGACGCGCAGCTATAATGATCAAATCATTTGGCTGAAAACCTGAAGTGATATGGTCTAAATCTCGGAATCCTGTTGCAATACCAGTTGTTTCTCCACCTTCTTGATGCAGTTTTTCAATATTATCATACACATCAATTAACACATCTTTTATCGCTTTAAACGATCCTGCATTTTGACGGTTACTGACCTCTAGGATATTCTTTTCGGCATTACTAATAACTTCTTCAACTTCATCTTCTTTATTAAAACTTTCCGTTACGATACTTGTAGCTGTTGAAATCAATCGTCTAAGCAACGCTTTTTCTTCAACAATCTTCGCATAATAAGTAATATTAGCTGCTGTAGGAACCGCATTTGCTAATTCTGTTAGATAAGATACCCCACCAATTTCTTCGAGTAATTTTGCATCTGCTAAAGCTGTTGAAACAGTAACTAAATCAATCGGTTCTCCTCGATCTGATAACTGGATCATCACTTGATAGATTCGTTGATGTGAGGCTCGATAAAAGTCATGTGGCTGTAGAAACTCAGATGTTGATGACATCGCATCAGGCTCTAGAAATATAGCCCCAATAATGGCTTGTTCAGCTTCTATATTATGAGGAGGTGTTCTCTGTTCTTCCCACGTGCTATTCATAAAAAGCCCTCCTTCTGTCGTTAAGCTTCAATAACATGCACTTTAATTTCACCTGTCACACCAGGGTGCAATTTAACCGGGACAACCGTATGTCCTAATGTTCGTATAGGTTGATCCAATTCAATTTTTCGTTTATCAATTTTTATCTTATGTTTTTTAGCTAATTCGTTAGCAATATTCTGACTTGTGATTGAACCAAATAGGCGTCCTTTTTCACCTGCTTTAGTTTTTATCTCCACTTCGATTTCACTTAATTGCTTTTGTAATTGTTTTGCTTCTTCTTCTAATTGTTCTTCTTTTTTCTCTTCCTTATTCTGCTTAGCTTCCAAAGCTTTTAAATTACCAGGTGTCGCTTCAATAGCGAGGTTATTTTTTAATAAATAGTTCCGCGCATACCCTACGGCAACATCCTTTACTTCTCCTTTTTTACCTTTTCCTTTAACATCTTGTGTGAATATAACCTTCATTTATTCGTCTCCTCCTTCAATTGATTGGTCAATAATAGCAATAAGTTGATCATACGCTTCTTCAATAGAACTTTCCTTCAATTGTGTCGCTGCATTTGTTAAATGTCCGCCACCATTCATCTGTTCCATTATTAGCTGAACATTTATTTGACCATTTGAGCGAGCACTGATTCCAACACGGCCATCCAAGCGTTCAGATATCACAAATGAAGCTGAGATGTTTCTCATGCTGAGCAATGTGTCAGCAGTCTGGGCAAGGACGACCGCTTCGAATTTTTCACCAGGATCCGCTTTTGCAATGGCAATGTGTTCACGGTAAATTGTCGTGCGTTCAATGAGATGATTGCGTTTAATATAATCATCTAACTCTTCTGCTAAAAAGCTTTGAACAAGAATCGTATCAGCAGACTTTGATCGTAAATAAGAAGCCGCGTCAAATGTTCTTGATCCAGTACGGAAATTAAAGTTTTTTGTATCGACGGTGATTCCAGCTAAAAGGGCTGTTGCTTCTAGCGGACTCAAGCTTAATGCAGGTGATTGATACTCAATCAACTCTGTCACTAATTCAGCAGTTGAAGAGGCATATGGCTCCATATAAACTAACGTTGGGTCATCAATAAACTCCTCGCCTCGACGATGGTGATCGATGACGACAACGTGATCGGTTCTTTTTAACAGTTTTCTTTCCGTCACTAGTGAGGGTCGATGTGTATCTACTACTATGGATAAGGAATCTTTTGTCACGATTTCTAGCGCTTCATCCGGCGTAATGAATCGGTCCCAGATATCGGATTCTTTTAATTCTGTCACCAAGCGATTGACTGTAACATTCACATCATTTTTATCAAGAACAACATAGGTTTCAACATCATGGGTCAAGCCCATTCGCAGTACTCCAATAGCTGATCCAATAGAATCGAGGTCAGGAGCCTTATGCCCCATAATAAAGATGTGTTCACTTTCTAACATCAATTGTTTCAGCGCTTCAGATATCACACGTGCTCTGACTCGTGTGCGTTTTTCCATCGGGTTAGTTTTCCCACCATAAAAACGTACTTTCCCTTCTTCATCTTTAATCACAACTTGATCTCCGCCGCGTCCCAGAGCTAGATCTAAACTAGACTGAGCGATGACTCCTAGTTGTGGAAGCAACTCTGCTCCACAACCAATACCAAAACTAATGGTGAAAGGAACATTTTTATCCTCTAAGACGAGTTCACGGACTTCATCTAGAATTTCAAATTTTGATTCTTCTAAACTTGCGAGGATTTGACGATTGAAAAAAGCAACAAAACGGTCTTGAGATGTCCGTTTCAAATAAATTCCATAACTCTTTGCCCAATCGTTTAGAATAGAAGTCACTTGTGAATTTAATTGACTCCTAAGTGCGTCATCAATCCTCTGAGTCATTTCATCATAATTATCTAAGTAGATCACACCAATGACTGGTTGCTCATTATTATAATCTCTTTGAATCTCTATTTCACTTGTTTGATCGAAAAAATAGAGTAATCGTTCTTCTTTTTTTATTGTTACATTAAAATGCCGCTCTCCAAGATGAAATTGAGTCGATGAATTGTCCTCTCTAACAGCAGTAATTAATTTTTCAGAAAAGTCATCTAAATATTGTCCCACAAAGGTTCCTTCGTCAGTAAACTGATTTAAATAGGGGTTCGTCCACTCTATTTCAAAATCCTCATTGTAAAGGACAATTCCCACAGGCATTTCTAGCAATACTTCCTCACCAACTTTTTTTACCCGATGAGAGAGGGTCTTGATGTATTGCTCTCTTTTTTCTGTTTTTATCTGTTCCTGCTGTATCGTGTAATAGAGCACTCCAACTAAAACTAGTGTCATCACAAGACCCAAAATCCATTGGAAGAACCAAATAAACCCAAGTAATAAAAATGCAATCAAATAAGTATAGACAAGCTGAGGGCTTAGATTGTTATTTTTTAAAAAATTACGCATAGTTGTCAGCTCCAAAAATATTACAAGGCAATGTATTATCTAATGATTCTTTTGAGATTAAATCCTGCATCAATTATACCTAATATTCTAGTTAGATACATCCCTACAGGAAAAATAATAATAACTAAGGCAATCATGATCGTGGACATAGTTTTTGAAAATTGTTTTTTCTTTAAGTAATGGACAATAACAGATAAACCTTGTATTGAAAATAGCATCCCTAAAATTATGTTAATATTTGCCATCGTCGTACCTAGCGCTGGCACACTTTCATAATTAAACATATTCGCGATGACAACAACAAAGAAAAGCCACAACACAATTCTTGGCAATCTAAAGACACTAAATTTCGGAAAAGCTAATTGAGTCTGATCCCACTTGTTTAATGCTTTATACGTTAACCATTGGGTGATAAAACTATAGATAATCGAGGCTGTAATTAATATCCCAGGAATTAATTCTAAAAGGAGCATCATTTTTTCCTCAGCAGTTGTAAGGACATCAGGTGTTATCTCCATACCTAATTGATCAAACATTAATGCTGTTGAATCGATGGATTCCTTTACTAACAACTGGTATTCAGTCACAAGACTTTGATCTGTCAATAAATTTAAGATAAATAATAAAGCTAAATATCCTAGGGCAAATCCTATTGTTCCACGACCCCATACTTCATAAGGGTGGCGACCAGTTTTTATAGCTTGTCCAATTAAAATTCCTGCGAAGATAGCGACTAAAGATAAGGGTAAGGAAATAATAAAGAAATAATAAGCAAATAGTGAGATTGAAAAAAAGATAATTATACTTAGTACCAACGATGCTTTCCAACCATAGCGATACGCATACATAGCCATTGGGATCGGTATAATCACTAGCGATATGACTTCAATCCCTGGAATAATTAGTGTTAAAAATAATAAACCAATAAATATAAGTCCTAAAATAAAGCCGTCTTTTAATTGATTTCTTGTATGTTCATTCATCAACTGCACCTCAATTTATATAATCACTTAGAAAAAGCACAGCATATTGCTGCGCTTCCATTTTCTAATCATTTAAACTAGATCAAGCAAGATATTTTTCTATCTCTAAATATCGAATGATCCACTTATTATTATAGCTAGAACACCTCTGAAAAACAAACGATACAATTGTTTGACTTTTTAGAATTATATTTCAAATAAGCTATATCTACTGGTATAATTAAGTGTGATTTGGAACATAAGGGGGAAAATAAAATGATTTCGACGGTTTTTTTCGATTTAGATGACACATTATTATGGGATAGAAAAAGTATAAAGGAAGCTTTTCAAGCAACGTGTGGCCTTGTGAATCAGGTCGATTCAGAAACGCTTGAACATGAAGTTCGTAAAGAAGCTAAAAAATTGTACCAAAGCTATCCAACATATGCATTTACAAAAATGATTGGCATTAATCCTTTTGAGGGATTATGGGGAACATTTAACGATCAGGGTGATCAATTTCAAAAAATGCATCGAATCATGCCTGAATATCGAATCGATGCTTGGACAAATGGGTTAAAGGCTTGTGGCATTGATAATCCTGAACTTGGAGAGATGTTGGCTGGACAATTTATCATTGAACGTAAAAAGCACCCCTTTGTCTATGCTGATACCTTTGCTGTTTTAAATGAATTAAAATCAGACTTTCAACTTTTATTATTAACAAACGGGTCCCCCTCTCTGCAACAAACAAAACTGGAAATGACACCAGAGATAGCAGAAGCATTTGATCACATTATTATTTCTGGACAGTTTGGTCGCGGAAAACCTGACCCTAGCATCTTTGATTACTCCTTAAAAAAAGCTGACGTAAAGCCAGAAGAGGTCATTATGATTGGTGACAATCTAATGACAGACATTCTTGGTGCAAATCGCTCAAACATTAAAAATATTTGGATTAATCATGATAACCAAATAACGGATCAGGTGAAACCCACTTATGAAGTTAATGAATTAAAAGAAGTATTACCGATTATTCAGGATCTAAAATAGATTGTCATAACATCATTCATCTGCTAAGATATTCTAACGACTACTGGTTTAATATTTCCTGTGGTTGCTAGAATTTTTTAGTGCTCACTTGTTATTGGAATAGTAAATAAGGGAGAAGATTATATGTATCACGCGGATTCATTAAAAGACAAACTCAAATTATTTTTAACCATATTATGGCCAATTATGGTCACTCAACTCAGCTTATCGCTGATGAATTTAGCGGATACGATAATGGCTGGTCGTTATGGAACAGAGGACTTGGCTGGAGTTGCGATCGGAGCAAGTATATGGTCTCCTGTTTTTACTGGAATGAATGGAGTCATTCTTGCGATCACTCCTATTATCGCACATTTTCTGGGAAGAAAAGAAAAAAAGCGAGTGCACTATACTGTGACACAAGCCATTTATTTAGCTATCTCTATAGCATTATTGATCATTTTAATTGGTTCAATTTTTTTAAATCCAATTTTAAATTATATGGATTTAGAGTCGAGCGTTCAACATATTGCTTTTCATTATTTAGTTGGACTATCAACTGGGATTATTCCACTGTTTGTCGCTAATGTCTTAAGAAACTTCTATGATGCGCAAGGACTTACTCGTATTTCAATGTTTATTACTGTTTTATCTGTTCCATTTAATATATTCATTAATTATTCTTTAATTTTTGGTAAGTTTGGATTACCTGAACTGGGTGGAATTGGTGCTGGTTATGCCACAGGATTGAGCTATTGGATTACGTTAGTCATCAGTGTGATAACGACCACTAAAATTGAATCAGTCAAGCATTATAAAGTGTTTATCAAATGGGTTAAACCCTCATTAAAGAGTTGGATTGAACAACTAAAAATTGGTATCCCAATTGGCTTGACTATTTTCTTTGAATCAAGCATTTTTGCGGTTGTAACGCTACTGATTGGAATTATGTTTTCGACTATCACTATTGCGGCCAATCAAATCGTAATTAGCTTCACTACTGTAGTCTTTATGATTCCATTGAGTATATCTATGGCACTGACGATTGTTGTCAGTTACTCCATCGGTGGTGGACGACTGAAAGCAGCTAAACAGTATAGTATTTTAGGTATCTTAAGCGGAATGAGTATACTTGGTTTAACGGCAACCTTTATGTTTTTCTTTCGAGAAAATATTGCAAGTCTTTATTCCAATGATCCAGAAGCCATTGCACTTGCATCACAACTATTTCTAATAGCCATTCTATATCAACTATCTGATAGCTTACAATTAGGCCTCCAAGGTGTCTTGCGAGGTTATAAAGATGTGACGATCCCCTTCTTTATAGCCTTTATCTCGTATTGGATTATCGGGATGCCGATTGGTTATTTTTTAGCGACACAAACAGACTTAGGCCCTGCTGGTTTTTGGTACGGAATTTCTATTGGATTAACGAGCGCTGCCATTGGATTTTTGATTCGATTACGGAGTACTTACCGAAGAGAGAAAGAAAAAGTTTTAACAGAATCAACATGAAAAAAAACAGCAATGCAAAGCGAATTAAAGTTGCTAAGCATTGCTGTTTTTATGGTCTATAATTCTACTGCGTTTACTTTATAAATATCCTCTAAGTCCAGTAAGATCTGTAAGTCTTTATCTGTTACTTCTTCGTCTACTGTAAGTAACATAATCGCTTTACCACCAATATCTTTTCGACCCACTTGCATCGTTGCGATGTTGATATTTTCTTTTGCTAACTGAGCTCCTACTCGACCAATTGCACCCGGTTGATCTTTATGATGAATGTATATGACGTGACCTTCAGGTATGAGATCCACTCGATAGTCCTCCACTTGGACAATTCGAGGACCAAATCCTTTTAATAATGTCCCTGAAACAGATTTTGTTTCGTTATCGGTCTTAATCGTCACTGTGATGAGATTAGTAAAGTCTTTCCCAGCACTTGTCTTATTTTCATTGATCACAATTCCCTGTTGTTCAGCCAAATAAGCTGCATTTACATCATTAATTCGACTGCCATAGTGCGTTTTCAGCAAACCTTTAATCGTATTTCTTGTAATCGGAGCGATTTCCACATCATGAAGTTCACCTGCATACGAAATATTAATTTCTTTGATCACTTCTTTTGTCAAGTTCGTTAAAAATGTCCCTAATTTTTCGGCCAAATGGAAGTAAGGTTCAATTTTCTTCATAATTTCTTTTGGTACAGCAGGCATATTAACTGGATTTTTAACTGGTTGACCACTTAATAGTCTCACCACATCATGGCTTACATCGATTGCAACACTTTCTTGAGCTTCAACTGTGCTTGCACCTAAGTGTGGCGTTGCGATGACTTGTGGCAAATCTAATAATTTGTTATCTGTTGCTGGCTCTTCTTCGAACACATCTAGAGCCGCTCCAGCTACTTTCCCATCAACAATGGCTTGGTATAAATCTTCTTCATTTACAATTCCACCACGGGCGACGTTAATAATTTGCACACCAGGTTTCATTTTGGCGATTGTTTCTTTATTGATTAAGTTTTTTGTTTCTTTTAATAATGGTGTATGAATTGTTAGAAAGTCAGCTTTCTTGATGACTTCATCTATTGTTCCAGCCACCACGCCAATCCGATCTGCTTTTTCTTCTGTTAAAAATGGATCGTAGGCAATGACTTCCATTCGTTGACCCTTGGCTCTTGTCGCTACTTCTATTCCGATTCGACCAAAACCGATAACCCCAAGTGTTTTTCCTTTCAACTCAACACCCACATAGGTTTTTCGATCCCACTTTTTATTAATTAGTGCATGATATGCTTGTGGTATTTTTCTTGCTAAAGCTGTTAGCATAGCGATTGTATGTTCAGCAGCTGAATTTGTATTCCCATCAGGTGCATTAACAACAATCACACCATTTTCTGTCGCTGCTTGAAGATCGATATTGTCAACGCCGACCCCCGCACGACCAATAATTTTTAAGTTTTCTGCCGCTTCAATGATTTCTTTCGTTACTTTTGTTTGGCTACGAACTAATAATGCGTCATATCTAGCAATCTCTTTTACTAATTCTTCTGGTGTTAAATCTGTGTTAATAACGACTTCTACGTTTTCTGCTTCTCTTAAAGGATAAATACCATCTTCGCTCAATGGATCACTTATTAATACACGATAAGTCATTTGATCATTCCCCTTATAATTTTTAGTCATATCAAACAGTAAAACCTCCGAACCTTTACACGCTCCTTTCAGATGAAAAATTAAAAAACTTTTCACCTCCATTACGTCTGTGCGTAAGGGGCGAAAAGTTGATGTCATTATCCGCGGTACCACCCTAATTTAATTGATGAATTATCAATTCTTAATTGGCTACATGGGTAACGTCCATAAACGGTTAAGCTTACTTTTATTTTCAGCTTAACAACTCCGAAGTGGAATTTATTGATTGAATGACTGATTCTCACCACCCATCAGCTCTCTTTACAATCCATACAATAAATGTGTCTTCATCACTGTTTTATTATTATCAAATAATTTAGAATTTTTATTTATATTAGCATATACTTATTAATTGTCAATAGTTTTTTCTTAAAATTAAAAATCCTCAATAACAATTTGTATCCTGTTATTGAGGATTCCTTTTTAAGCATGTTCTTGTGCTGGTCTTTTTCTATGACCATATATTCGTGGCGCTAAGTACTTATCAATTGTTGGTGCGAGTGCGTTCATAATTAAGATCGCAAAACCGACACCTCCTGGGAAATCAAAGACAATCCGAATGACTGCCGTTAAAATCCCACAACCGATGGCGAAAACTGTTTGTCCATCTGGCGTTAACGCTCCTGAACTATAGTCTGTTGCCATGTAAGTGGCACCGAATAGTAATGTTCCACTCAATACATGTGTCATCATGTAAACAAAACTAAAATCGCCATATATAGAAGTAATGATTGCAACGGTTAAAACATATAATAATGGCGTTTTAAAATTTATGATTCCTCTAATAACCAAATAAGCCAAACCAAGTAAGATGGCTAGTTTAGATGTTTCACCGACATTTCCTCCTAATCCTACTCCTAAAAAGAGATCCCACAAACCTGGCACTTCATCAGAAACTGTTCTAGAAAAGTTTCCAATCGATTCTAATGGTGTAGCAGTTGAGACAACATCAGGTTGAGGTGTAACCCAATTGGTAATCCAAGGGGTAAAGAAAACTTTGAGCATAACACGTGCTGCAACAGCTGGGTTGAAAGCATTTCTACCTATTCCCCCAGGCAATTGCTTGACGACTATAATAGCAAAGGCACTCCCTACGATAATAGACCAGATTGGGGCCGTAACCGGTAAACTAAGACCGATTAACATACCAGTTACAGCTGAGCTATAATCTGAAATCGTCAGTTTAACTCGTGCTATTTTTTGATATAAATATTCAAATAGAACACTCGATATGATCCCAACTGCAACCATCAAAAGAACTCGCCAGCCAAAAAAATAAGTAGCTGCAATTGTAGGGAAGAGTAATGCAATTAATACTTGTTGCATAATCCAACTAGACGTTTTTTTGGAGAACAAATGGGGTGACGGGTCTTTTAATAATCCTTTAAAATCTAATTGTTGATCATTTCCCATTATTCTTCCTCCTGACGAGCAGTAATTTCTTTTTTAGCTGCCCTGATATTGTCTAACAGTGGAATTTTAGCTGGGCAAATAAATGAACAATTGCCACAATCAATACAATCCATTGCACCTAACCTTTCTGCTTCTTCTATATCACCATCTTCGTAAGCTTGACTAATTAAAATAGGTTGTAAACTCACTGGGCAAACATTTAAACATTCCGAACACTTAATACAATCTGTCCGTTCAGAGCGAGTCGCTTCTTCTTTTTCTAAAAAGGTGATAACTGATGTTCCTTTTGTGACAGGAATTCTACCTGAGTTTATCGGTGTCCCCATCATTGGTCCACCATGAATAACTTTCCCTGGATTTGACCTGAAACCACCGCATTCATCAATTAAGTGATTAATCGGCGTCCCTATTCTGACGAGCAAGTTCTTTGGATTCTTAATCGGTTCACCAGAGACTGTTGTCACTCTTTCAACCAATGGTTTTCTTTCTTCAATTGCCTGATACACTGCATATGTTGTTGCAACATTCGCCACAACTGTATGTACATCTGCAGGTAAACCTCCTGGTGGAACTTCTCGATTTGTCAATCGCTTTATTAATTTCCTTTCGTCACCTTGGGGATAAATCGTTTCTAACTCAACAATATTGATGTCATCTTCCACATCAAGTCTTCTCTTTAATTCATCGGCACTATCATGTGTATTACTTTCTAACGCAACATAAACACGGTCTACTGACAATATCTCCTTTAAGATGATGACACCCTCGATTAATTCTGATGCATGTTCTATCATCACTCGATGGTCAGATGTCGAATAAGGTTCACATTCGGCTCCGTTGATAATTAAAGTATCGATATTCTTTTCCTCAGGTGGAGAAATTTTAACAGCAGTAGGAAACGTTGCCCCTCCCATTCCAACTATACCTGCTTTATCGATGATATCCTTTTTTTCCTCGACTGATAGTTCTTCTTCATCATCGTAAAGTGGAGGTTCCTTTTGATCTTTAAAATCATTTTTTATAATAATGGCATCTACATTTCCTTTAAAAGAGGGTTGTTCGGAAATGTCAATTACTTCACCTGATACAGATGAGTATATATTCGCGGAAATTGCTCCATCCTTTTCTGCAATTAATGTACCAATTTTGACCTGATCTCCTACTTCAACAATAGGCTTCGCGGGTGCACCGATATGCATATTAAGTGGAAAAACGAGTTTGCTAGGTACCGAAGCTTCTTCAATTGGTAAATCTTCCGTCCGTTCTTTTCTGTCTTCGTTGTGAACGCCCTCTCTTTTTCTCATTAATTCGATTGGCAATTTTATCACCTCTTAAAATTAGTTTGTCACGGTTAATTGCGTGTTTCTTTTCTTATTCCTTTTACAGTTGCTATAAACCCCTATTTAATATAATTAGTTACTTTTTTTAAAAAATTCAATGAAAAAAATATAAAAAACCCCATCTCTCGTATTAGACAATATGTTGTCATTCTACAAAAGATGGGGTTTTCACTGTGCTTATTCAGCCACAAATGGAAGCAATGCCATTTGACGGGCTCGTTTAATTGCTTTTGTTAATTTACGCTGATATTTTGCTGAAGTTCCAGTTACACGGCGTGGAAGAATTTTTCCACGTTCTGAAACAAAGCGTCTCAATAAATCAACGTCTTTATAGTCAATGTGCGTAATGCCATTTGACGTAAAAAAACATACTTTACGACGTCTTGAACGTCCTCCGCGTCGAGGTGCCATCTATAAACACTCCTTTACTTACTAAAATGGTAAATCGTCATCTGAGATATCAATTGGTTCTAGATTTTCATTCTTGTTGTTTTGACTTGATTGATTTTGGTTTGGCTCTTGTTGTTGGTTCTGGTCTTGACCTTGTTGATTATTTCCAGACCCTTGCCCACCATCGGTTGAAGCGCCCCTATTACTACTTCTGCTCTCTAGGAACTGAACAGAATCGGCTACAACCTCTGTTACGTAAACTCTTTTACCATCTTGGCCATCATAAGATCTTGATTGAATTCGGCCATCAACCCCAATGAGACTTCCTTTACTCATATAGTTGGCTAAGTTTTCAGCAGGTTTTCTCCAAATGACACAATTGATAAAATCTGCTTCACGTTCTCCTTGTTGATTAGAAAACGGTCTGTTAACTGCTATGGTAAAATTAGCTACTGCTATACCACTTGAGGTATAGCGCAAGTCTGGATCTCTTGTTAATCTGCCGACTAATACGACACGATTGATCATAAGAAACCCTCCCTATTATTGGTCGTCTTCACGTACAATGATATGTCGAATAATATCATCTGAGAACTTAGCTAAACGATCAAATTCGTTAATTGCTTGATCATCAGATTTGAAATTAACGACAACGTAAAATCCATCTCTATAATCATCAATTTCATAAGCAAATCGTTTTTTGCCTTTTTCATCAACATTCGTAATCTCCGCACCATTATCCGTAAGAATTGAATTAAAACGCTCTACAATCTCCGTTTTATTTTCTTCTTCAACATCTGGGCGGATGATATACATAATTTCATAGTTTCTCATCCATCTGCACCTCCTTTTGGTCTTAGCGGTCCTTTGAGCATTCAAAGAACAAGGAGTAATCACATTCATTACTCACAGACAAAGATTATAGCAAAAATTGAAAGTTTTAGCAAGTGGAAATTATAATCTTATTCACTCATTTTGATTTTTACACATTAAAACGGAAATGAATAACATCTCCATCTTGGACAAGGTATTCTTTACCTTCTAATCGGATTTGGCCACGTTCCCTTGCTACAGCCATTGAACCTGCATCTGCTAAGTCATCATATGAGACTGTTTCAGCTCTGATAAAGCCACGTTCAAAATCCGTATGAATAATTCCTGCTGCTTGTGGTGCTTTTGTTCCTTTTTTAAATGTCCAAGCTCTCACTTCTTGTTCACCAGCTGTAAAGTATGTTGCTAATCCTAACAGTTCATAGGTCATGCGAATCAACTGGTCTAATCCAGACTCAGGTATTCCCAATTCTTCAAGAAACATTTCTTTTTCTTCGCCATCTAGTTCTGCTATTTCGGATTCAACCTTAGCACTAATAATAACGACTTCTGATTTTTCTTGTTCAGCAAGTTTTTGAACTTCTTGAACGCTTTGATTCTCATTTGCTGTTAATATTTCATCTTCAGCTACATTTGCTACATAAAGAATCGGTTTGTCTGTTAGTAGATGTAATCCTCTGGTGTATTTTCTTTGTTCTTCAGTAAATTTAATTGATCTTGCTGGTCGTTCTTCTTCAAAGGCATTTCTAAGCTTTGATAATATCTCAAACTCAAAAATGGCATCTTTATCTTTTTGACGTGCTAATTTTTCAGCACGGTCATATCGTTTTAAAATGGTTTCTAAGTCAGCCAAAATCAATTCTAAATTAATGGTTTCTATATCCTCTAGTGGATTTACCCTACCTGATACATGCGTTACGTTATCATCTTCAAAACAACGGACAACATGGCAAATTGCATCCACTTGGCGAATATGAGAAAGAAATTGGTTTCCTAACCCTTCTCCTTTGCTGGCCCCTTCTACAATTCCAGCAATATCAGTAAATTCAAATGCTGTCGGGACCGTCTTTTTAGGTTTTACTAATTCAGTTAGTTTGTGCAAACGATGGTCAGGTACCTCTACAATTCCAACGTTTGGGTCAATTGTTGTAAATGGATAGTTAGCTGATTCTGCCCCTGCTTGAGTTATCGCATTAAATAATGTCGATTTCCCTACGTTAGGCAATCCAACTATTCCTGCTGTCAATGCCATTTCTATTTTCCACTCCTTAAAAATCTCCATGCTCAAACGAGCGTTACTTCTTTTCTATTATAGTTACCGTCTCTTTAAAACTCAAGTTAATCATACGTCATTTTCCTAACAATTAACTCATGTGTTTTTGGTGATTTTCTGATCATTCGTTTTAAAAAAGGGCTGTTTCATTGTAGTTTTTTTAAATTGTTCCACGTGAAACAATTTATGATTCTGATTCAATTACTCTTTTTAAATTTTTAGTGAACTTTCTACGAGGTATCAGTACGCTGTGATCACAACCTTGGCACTTTATCCGAATATCCATCCCCATTCGAATGATTTTCCATTTGTTTTCTCCACAGGGATGCGGTTTTTTCATTTCGACAAGGTCATTTAATTTAAATTCTTTGTTCAAGGTAGTAACCCCCTTTGAAATAATGTACTAAGATTATTCTATCATGTCTAAGTCTTGCTGTCTGTAAAAGGATATACAACTAATTTAACAAGTAGATATAGATTAATTATACCGTATACTGGATAAATTGACTCAACCAAAGCTTGAAAACCAACAAAAGAAAAAGGAGTTAAAGTTATCATTAAAAAAAGGGCAATTTTAAAGCGACTCAAGTTAAAACGGCTTTGCAATCTAGAAATGACTCCAACCATTGCTGCAAGGGCAGTTAGAAAAATAGCGAGCCAAATTATAAACGTCATAACGATGACTGCTATAACAGGGAAATGCTCTAGGATTGCGTAAACTGGCATTTCATAATTGTCAATATTTAATTCAATTAGTGACAAACTATGATTATAAATCCAAGAAATTGTTCCTAACATAACCGCTGAACACACACTCGTAAAGATGACTTCCCTTTTTGAAGTTAATTTATATCCAAAAGCGCCTATTATAGAGACAATTGGCAACAAATTAACAGAGGTGAATAAGGCTGCATTAAAGTAATTAGGTTCTCCTATTGCAGTAGTTGATAGATTAGAATTGTTTTTTAAAAAAATAATTAAAATAATCATTAGCCCTAATAATAAGGCTGGTACTATGATTGAATTAATATCTAGTAATTGATTCAGATTATAGCTAAAGATCCAAACAAGCATGATGACAATAAATAGAATGCCAATCCAATTCGGAATCTTAAAGACTTCCAATAACGCACCGCTACCCGATATCATTATAATGACCGTAATGATCAAATAGATAAACGTGATTCGATCATAAAACTTATTTGTTTTTGGTGTTAATAGATTTGTTAATATCGGTTGGTAACTCTTTGATCGTTTTTGATAGCTTATGAGTAGGATGCTGTAATTACTCAATCCAAAGAGAATAGTAAATGAGACGATAGCTAGTCCACTATTGGGGCCAAAAAATAACCAAATCTCTCTCCCTGAAGCATAACCAGCTCCAATTACCGTGCCTAATATTAATAGGACCCAATACAATTTTTTTATCACACGTTTACCTCCATCTTTTCAGTATAGAATGTGCTATTCAATCGTATACTAATAGAAATATGATGGAGGTAAGTAAACTATGATATTATCTGATCAAAATGATTATAAGGCAAATAAAATGACTGTCTTTTATAAAGACAAATTTATTTCTCAAAAACTTGGTCAGTATATTTACAACTCGATACCTAAAAATAACGATAAAATAGCTATCATTTGTATAGGTACAGATCGCTCAACTGGCGATGCATTAGGCCCTATTACTGGTTCATTATTATCTAAAAGAAATCAGTTATCATTCAATGTCTTTGGTACTTTAGAGCACCCGATCCATGCAATGAATTTAGAAAAAGAACTCAAAAAAATCAATGAGACGCATATTGATTCTACCTTTATCGCTGTCGATGCTTGTTTGGGTAAAATCAACTCTGTTGGAAACATCACTGCAGCGATCGGTCCATTAAAACCAGGTCTTGCTTTTAATAAGAATTTACCAGAGGTTGGCCAGATCCATTTAACTGGTATTGTAAACATCGCGTCCCCCAGTAATTATTTAATCCTACAAAATACTCGTCTAAATATTGTCATGAAACAAGCTGAGTTAATAGCACAATCTTTTTTTTATTGTGATTATTTACTTAGTAAGTCCAATAACACAATAAATTAAATAGAATTTCGAAACAAATTGTTTCACGTGGAACATTTTTTTCAAAAATAAACTGAACTCACCATGGATTAGCTTTAAACAATAGGTTGTCTAAAAGCTATAACAGGTATTGTTCAGTTCAATTCTTATTGTTTAAAAATTAAATTAACCATTATTTTTGCTTTCACAAGTGTTTATTGGCTCAACATCTCAATGATTCGATTGAGATCATCATCATTGAAAAACTCTATCTCTATTTTACCTTTGTTTTTACCTTTATGAATCTTTACACTTGTTCCAAAATGATCTCTTAATCTGTTTTCATTCTCAGTAATAAAAATGTCCTTTTTAACTTTTGGTTTTTGTTCTTTTGGTTTATCTACATTCATTTGTTGGACGAGCAATTCTACTTGTCTGACGCTTAAGTTTTCTTTAATTGTTTTGTTTACCACTGGTTTAAGTTGAGTTTTATCTTTCAGACTAAGAAGCGCGCGTCCATGACCCATTGATAGTTCACCATTGTTAATCATAGCAGTTACTTCTTCTGGCAATTGTAACAAGCGGACATGGTTTGCAATATGAGGTCTACTCTTCCCTAGTCTCTTTGATAGTTGTTCTTGGGTTAAATTATAAGTCTCTATTAAATTAACATATGCTAACGCTTCTTCTATCGCCGTCAAATTTTCGCGCTGAAGATTTTCTAAAAGTGCAATCTCAGTCATTTTTTGATCATTCAATTCTTTTACAATGACAGGCACTGTTTCAAAGTTTGCTTCTTTTGCTGCGCGATAACGACGCTCACCCGCGATGATCTCATAACCTTTGATCGTTTTACGAACCAGTAATGGTTGAATGATCCCATGTGCTAGAATTGAGTTTTTTAACTCTTCTATTGCTTCCACTTGGAACGTCTTACGTGGTTGATATGGATTTGGCCGTATTTGAGTAATATCTAGTTCGATTATTTGCTCTTGATCTTCATCAAGCTCTGGAAAAAAAGCATTAATTCCCTTACCTAACCCTCTCGCCACTGACCATCACTTCCTTCGCTAATTCAAGATATACTTCTGCACCTTTAGATTTTGAATCATAGTTAAAAATCGATTTCCCATGACTTGGAGCCTCACCTAACCGAACATTTCTAGGTATAATAGTTTTATAAACTTTATCCTGGAAATATTTTTTAACCTCTTCTATCACCTGTAAGCCTAAATTTGTTCGAGCATCAAGCATTGTTAGTAATACGCCTTCAATGCTCAAATCTCTATTTAGTTGTTTTTGGACAAGCCTGACTGTATTCAGTAATTGACTTAATCCTTCCAGCGCATAATATTCACATTGAACTGGGATGATAACACTATCTGCAGCTGTTAAAGAATTCAGAGTGAGTAAGCCCAATGATGGTGGACAATCAATAATGATGTAATCATAATGATCAACTGAAGACTCTAAAGCTTTTTTTAATCTTATTTCCCTAGAGATTGTTGGCACTAATTCTATTTCAGCACCTGCCAATTGAATCGTTGCAGGTATCGCATCTAAATTCGGTATATCTGTAGACACAACAACATCTTGTGTTGTTAAATCTTCAATGAGTACATTGTAAATACATTGGTCAATATCAGCTTTATTAATACCGATTCCACTCGTTGCATTCCCTTGAGGATCTATATCGACAAGTAATGTTTTTTTTCCTAATTGAGCTAAACCAGCGCTTAAATTAACTGCTGAAGTCGTTTTGCCGACACCACCCTTTTGGTTAGCAACGGCGATTATTTTTCCCATTATGTCACCTACCTAATTATAAAATCTCTCTTTTTTCTATTCTATCATTATTTTAAGATTTAAACATCGGTTTTTTAGATGTTTTCAATCATGTTGTCGAAATATCGAAAAATCCTTCAAAATAAAACCTATCTCAAGCTGGATAGGTTTTGTTATTATTTATTCGTTTTTGGAATTTTAATAGTGAATTGATAATAGTCCTCTAAATCTTCTTCTTCAGTTTCAAGATCTACACCTGTATCAGAAATCATATCTATTGATTGACGGATTGTATTCATCGCAATACGAATATCTTTGTTAAATCCTTTTAACCGAGCTTTTTTCTTTGGTCTGTCGGTAGATAGTATTTTCTCAATTCTAGTTTCTGTCTGTTTAACATTTAGATGGTTATCGATGATTTCAGCTAATAATTTTTCTTGTTTTTCTTGATCTTTTAACATAATTAAAGCTCGTGCATGGCGTTCAGTAATCGATTTATCCATAATAGCTTGTTGAATAGCTTCAGGAAGTTTTAATAGACGTAA
>Ga0209487_1000738_pt1 | contig 29016 bp, 23 predicted proteins | sample Poulit2012_FD_187524 | JGI IMG/M metagenome (GOLD analysis project Ga0209487, IMG submission 187524) | Agricultural soil microbial communities from Georgia to study Nitrogen management - Poultry litter 2012 (SPAdes) (version 2) | ecosystem: Environmental > Terrestrial > Soil > Agricultural land...
GGTACGCGCCAAAACACATCCTGCACATCGAGCACCCGGCGCTTCCCACCGGAGCGCGAAGCGGTCATATGATCGCCCCAAAGTTTGACCACCTCGTCGGCAATAAACTGCGTCAATTGCTCCCGCATTTGCACACTTTCCTGCTCCCAGGCGGCGCCCTGAACACGTAGCTGCAACAAATCGCCCACCACACGGCCGTTATAATGGTAGCCCAATGCATCGCCCGGCTCGTAACTGAACAGCACCAACGGCTGAGTATCCAGTGGGCGGCCCATGCGTTCGGCATAAATATCAATCAGCGCGGGGATGCTTAAACGTGCGATGCTGGTCACCCATTTGGGCAGGCCGGGGTCCATTATCATGGCGACATTTTCCAGCTGTTCTAACTCCAAGGTGCCGGTATAGGCGTAGGTGCCTTCGGTGCTGGGATCGCGCCAACTCATGGGCCCGTAAGATTTATCGCCGCGGATAATGACGTGCTGATCAGCTTTGGGAATAATTTCTAAATTGGCTACCAGAGTTTCCTGAGCGTAGTCGCCGTTATCCGGGTCAAACAACATGACGTAAAAATGCCGCGTATACAAAGCAACACTGGTGTCGGTAAAAATATTGAATGGCTCTATGCTCCACATTCCGGCGCGGGTATCAATGGGAACGGCGATGGCGAGTTGGCTCGACAGTGACGCGTCCGGTGCGGCAACCACTACCTGGTAACTTCCATCGCGGCCGAAATAATAGCCGGGAGTTTCAATTACCCAAGTCTGCTCGCGCACAAACCCTTCCGGTTCGGCAAAGCGCAAACCTTTAATCGGTTGCTGGAAACGGTACACCAGTTTCCACTGTTCACTATGTGTTGCGCGTAACGAAATACTTGGACTGTCGCTGACGTACGGGTAGGAATTTAAATCTGTAGCGAACGCCGAAACAGCAGATGTCACCAACAACAATTTGGTCAGAACGACCGGGAGACAAATACGCATAAGTTCATCCTGTGTCCGATGCGCCGGAAACCGCAAGCTCACGCTTGCGTCCACAATCCTTCAGTGCCTGCCGAAGCGACGTTTTCACGACCCGCTCCGGACCAATAGGTTCACATTAGCAGACACAGACAAACTTGTTAACAGGTTCATTCATTCAAGGAATCACCGAGCCAGCGTTATTGATTTTTTGATGTAACATACATGACGACATAGGCAGGCGCTGGGCGCCAAGTCGCTGCGCGTTTCGTTGAGTGCGCTGCAGTATGAGTGTCGTCCTTTGCGGATCAACTTCGCCGGTTCAACCGCCGGCTTGACAGAAATAAGGAAACGGCGATGAGTTCGGTGAACTTTCGCACCCAAGTGTTTGGAGTACTGTTTGTTCTTGTCTCGGCGCTAACCGCCGCTCTTGGGTTGCGCCTGTTGGTTTCGGCTTACAGCACTTTTGATTTGGAACTCAGTTTTTCCAGAGAGGATGCCCTTCAGTCTGCGCATCATATTCGTACCACGCGCTTCCCCAATCTGAGCACCGATCGCACCGCTACCCAATTTATTCACAACCAGCGTTTGCAAGCCTATGTCGAATTAGAAGGGGGCGGCTTACAGCGCTATCGCGAATTGGTGAACATTCCCGATGTCGCTGCTCAGTATTGGCGGGTTCGACAATTTTCTGAAGGCCAGGAACCCGAGCTAATCGTTACGTTTACGCCCTCAGGCACGCCCCTGTCATTTTCCTATCGGATTCCCGATACAGAGCCGGGCGCTGCTTTGTCGGAAGCCGAGGCACAGCGAATCGCCCAGTCCGGAGCCGAGCAGTTTCTAGGGCCGCGTTTTTTCGATTACGCGCTTCTGGAATCCAGTAACGTGCGCCAAAGTTCAGGACGTCTCGATCATCGGTTTACGTTCGAACACCAGCACCTGTCGATCGAAGAAGCCCGCGTCCGTTTGAATGTGCGCGTGGCCGGCGATCAGCTCGTAAGTATCTCCCAGCGGGTGCATATCCCCTCAGCGTTTAACCAGCGCTATTCTGAAATGCGCTCCGTGAACAATCAGATCAATCAAATTTCAGCCATGGCGGCGGCAGCCTTGTTTGGCTTGGGCGGTCTGGTGATAGGCGGTATTTGGTTACATCGACGCGGGAGCTTATATTGGCGGCGGGCATTACTCCCTTCGACATTTATCGGATTGGGCTTAGGCGCCGCTGTACTGAGCCAGTTGCCGTTAACCTGGATGAATTATCAAACCACGGATTCCGCAACCAATTTCCTGCTCATGCAATTTGTCTCAGCGGGCAGCGTCGTCCTTTCTGCCGCTCTGGCATTCGGGATTATTTACGCGGTGGCGGATGGCCTGTCCCGGTTGGCGTTTCCCCAACACCCACGGCTGTATGATTTTTTCCGTCCCGAGGCAGCCGCATCGCCTGAAATTCAGGCACGTGTCGTGGGTGCCTATTGTTATGCCAGTTGGATGCTGCTCTATGCCGGGCTATTCACCTTGATAGCGATACGCTGGTTTGGCTGGTGGCATCCGGCGATACCCGAACAGGACCCAAACGTTCTGGCCACATGGCGGCCGGCTTTGTCCATTATTTTCTCATCACTGCAAGCGGGCTTTTGGGAGGAAAGCCTGTTTCGTGCCATCCCCCTGGGGTTGGCGGGGCTTTTGGGGGCCCGCTTTGGTTGTCGAAAATCGCTCATTATTGCGGTTCTGATTCTGCAGGCGATCATTTTTGCGGGCGTGCACGCTAACTATCCACAACTGCCTGGCTATTACCGGTTGGTGGAGCTGTTTTTACCGGCGATTGGGTTTGGTCTGCTCTATCTGCGTTTCGGGTTGATGGTGTGCATCCTGGCGCACTTTCAATACAACCTGATACTCATGTCTTCACTGATATTTACGGTGGATGCGTCCGAGCTGTGGCTGGACCGTGTACTGGTCATCGTTGCGCTGATGGCACCGCTGCTGGCGTTGGTGTGGGCACGCGTTCGAGCCGGTAAGGTGAGTCAGCTGGCACCCCAGTGGCGCAATGGTGAGGCCCCTGCGCCCCGCGTTCGATCCACAACGGCCCCCGTAACCACACCAGATTACGCGCCTTCAACAACCGGACGCTTTTTACTGCGCACCCGGTGGCTTTATCCTGCGGCGGCCGTGTCGCTGCTGGCCATTGCCTGGTCGTTATTGGGCTCACAGGATGTGACTTGGCCGTCGTTTGAAATCAGCCGGAGCGAAGCCAAGGTTCTGGCACGCGACGTACTGAACGAGCGTGGAATCGAGCTATCGGATGATTGGCGAGTGACCGTACGCACCAGCTCTGGTCCACCGATGGCCCGGCAATTCGTCTGGGAGCAGGCAGGGCGGGAAACGTTCCAGGAGTTGCTGGGCCGCTATCTGCCCGTGCCCACGTGGAGCGTTACCTGGCGCAACTTCGGCGGGCCGATTGAAACGCGCACGGAGCGCTGGCGGGTACGGCTCAAGGCCGACGGCCGTTTAGAGCAAATAGAACACCGGGTGCCAGAAGCCACAGCCGGAGCCAACCTTGAGCGCGCCGAGGCGCTCGAACTAGCCGGTGCAACGCTGCAACAACTGGGCTGGGGCGACCCAACGCAACTAGACGTTCTGTCCGTGAATCAAAACACCCGCCCCAACCGCACGGACTGGACCATTACCTACGCCGATCGCGACAGCTTTTACCAAAACAACGGCGAAGCGGTCATGCAATTTCAGCTAACCGGTGACCAGGTTACCCGGCACGTACGCACCATCAGAATACCTACCGAGTGGCAGCGTACCCAAGCTGAACAACAAGCGCTTCAACGACCTTTCGGGGTGGGGGCCTTTATCGCAACCGTGCTATTGCTGGTGCTGGCAATCGGTCAGTTTTTACGCCGCCCTGGTGAAACCCGGCAACTGCACTCCGCGTGGCCATGGCTGCTGGTGTGTGTGTCGGGCGGATTCATGATTTCCGCGCTGTGGGCTGATGTGGGCCTGAGCAGCCTGACAACAAGTGGTAGTTGGGGAACACAAGTGACGATCATGGTTGCAGGTTGGCTGTTGCGGGCGGCGTTGACCGGAGTACTGGTATTTCTGCTCGTACAGGCGCTGTATACGGCGCGACCGCTACCTGGGCAGCGCGCCGCGCCGGAGTACGTGTTGGGTGCCAGCCTATCGGTGGTATTCGGGGGCCTATACGCATTGGGTAATCTATTATTGCCCAGTGGCACCGCGCCCGCGCCCTATCTGGCGGACTACGCCAGCTACAGCCCCTGGCTCACGCCGATCTTTCGCGGTTTTTCCGAGTTTACCAATGCGCTGATCATGTTGGTTATGGCGTTGGGATTGGCTCGTTTTCTCACGGGCCCTGTGCGATGGATTGTGGTTGGCGCCCTGGCGTTGCTTTGGCTGACGGTAACCACTCTTGCCAGCGCAGAGCCTCTGGTTGAGTTCTATAACTCCGTTGTGCGCGGGCTAATGGTGTGCGCTATGGTGCTGCTGATCCGTCAGCGCCGCGCCGGTGTCGCCCTCGTACTGGCGACCTTCTCGATCGCTTTGGAACAACTGGGAATCGTCAACGCGCTCTATCCCTACGCCTGGTTACACGCTCTTATGGCTACCGTTACAATCGCTATGGTGAGCTACGGGTTATTGGTACACTGGGGCGGGTATACGCAATCGATGCGTTCCGACCCATGTTCGGATCATCAGGGAAACATTGAGTCATGGACCAAAAACTAGAACAACGATTTTTTCTCGGCATACTGATGCTCGCCACGATTGGCTTCTTCTGGCTGATTATGCCGTTTTTCGCGCCGCTCTTCTGGTCGGTGGCGATCGCCATTATCTTTCGTCCCATGTATGTTCGGTTGAGCAACAAGTTTCCCGCCTGGCCCAATGTCAATGCGCTCGCGACGCTTTTGGTCTGTGTCGTGATAGTGATTCTGCCCGCGATTTTTTTAGTCGTGTCCATTGGTGCTCAAGGCTTGGATTTGTATCAGCGCATCGACTCCGGCGAGATCGACCTCCAGCAACAGCTGGATCGGCTGCAAGATAAAATGCCCGCGGTACAGGGCTGGATGGAGCGCCACGACTTGAGCATGGAGAACCTACCAGAAAAAGCCACCGCCGCCGCCTTGGCTGGCGGTCAGGTTATCGCGCAGAGCACCCTGAACATCGGCCAGAATATTTTCCGGTTTATGATTGCCATGGGCATTATGTTGTATGTGACGTTTTTTCTGATCCGGGACGGGCAAAAATTGGTGAGCCTGCTGACCCGTGCCCTGCCCTTGAGTAAAAACCGGGCCACGTTGTTATTCACCAAGTTTGTGGAAGTGACCCGTGCCACCGTGAAAGGCAATATCATTATTGCTATCGTCGAAGGCGCACTCGGAGGATTTATCTTCTGGGTTCTGGGTATTCCGGGCGCACTGTTATGGGGGGTCGTAATGGCGATCTTGTCGCTGATTCCCATCATCGGACCGGGCTTAATCTGGGTGCCGGTGGCGTTTTATATGCTGGTCACCGGAAGTTACGTTTCCGCTATTGTGCTTATCGCGTTCGGGTCGATTGTTATCGGATTGGTGGATAACTTTCTGCGACCGATTTTGGTGGGCCGCGACACCAAACTGCCCGACTACTTAGTGCTCCTATCAACACTCGGCGGGCTGACGTTTTTCGGTTTTAACGGCTTCGTGATCGGGCCTGTGATCGCGGCCTTATTTACCGTGGTGTGGGGTATTTTTATACGGGAGTTCAAGCACGAGGTGGTACCGTCGGTTAAGACCGTGGCGCCCAGCGAGTAATCAGCGCTCGGGCCGCTGTCTCCCCTTTGGGTTGCGGTCCTAAACAATTCAAACAGATCGGCGGCTTTTCAAGCAGCCCTTGGGCCGCACAGAGCGGATGCTATTCAGATAATGGAATCAAACGCCGGCACCGCGTTATTCGTCCATGACATTCACTTCATTGCGTAATCGGGCGATCAAGACCGGTTCGCCCCGATCTACTCCGCCACTATCGGGGCCCACTCGGTGTGCCACCACGGCGGGCAGCAAAGCCTGAATATCCTCGGCAATGACATAATTGCGCGCGTGCATATAGGCCCATGTTTTGGACGCTCGCAGCAGCGCCAGCGCGCCCCTTGGCGACAGGCCGCAGTTGAAGTCCGGTGCACTACGGGTGTAATGCACCAGGCGCTGCAAGTAATTCAACACGCTGTCCGAGGTCTTTACCGCTTGCGCCGCCGCTTTGATCTCCAGCAACTGTTCTGGCCCCAGGCACACGCGCAATTTCGGCAATTTCTTACGAGCATCGCCACCGAGCAGCAACTGGCGCTCGGCCTTGGCGTCTGGGTAACCCAGGCTGATGCGCATGAGAAACCGATCCAACTGGGATTCAGGCAGCGGAAACGTGCCCATTTGTGAAAGCGGGTTTTGTGTGGCAATGACGAAAAAGGGCTCGGGCAGTGGCCGGGCCTCCCCTTCAATGGTCACCTGCCCTTCTTCCATCGCCTCCAGTAACGCGCTTTGGGTTTTGGGCGTGGTGCGGTTGATTTCATCCGCCAGCAGCACTTGGGTGAAAACGGGGCCGGGGTGAAACTCAAATTGATTCTTACTTTGGTCGTACACCGGTACGCCGAGAATATCGGCCGGGAGCATATCGCTGGTAAATTGGACCCGTTGGTAACTTAGCCCAAGCACATGCGCCAGAGCATGGGCCAAGGTGGTTTTGCCCATGCCAGGCAAGTCTTCAATCAGCAGGTGACCATCGCTGAGGATACACGCCAGAGCGAGTTTGATTTTATCGTCTTTGCCAAGCAAAACCCGGCTGACTTCGTCCACGATGGACTGTATAGACTCCCGCAACACTGCTGCTCCCGACTATTTGACCCGTTTGCTAGAGACGACTAAGCCCCCGGTGCAGGTCTTGCTGAATATCTTTTACGTCTTCCAGGCCCACCGCCAGCCGGATCAGATTATCGGTAATACCGGCCTCGTGTCGCTGCTCCGGGCTCAGCCGGCCATGGGTGGTGGTGGCCGGGTGAACGATGGTGCTTTTGGCATCGCCCAGGTTGGCGGTAAGAGAAAGAATCTGCGTGCTGTCGATCACCTGCCATGCTTCACTTTGCCCGCCTTTAACGCGGAACGACAAGACGCCGCCAAACGCACGTTGCTGTTTGGCCGCCAACTCATGCCCCGGATGGGTTTCCAGTCCCGCATAGAACACTTTCTCTACCGCCGGTTGGTCATTCAACCATTGGGCCACTTCCAGTGCATTGCGCGAATGAGCTTCCATGCGCAGGCGTAGGGTTTCCAGCCCTTTTAAAAATACCCAGGCGTTGAAAGGGCTCATACTCGGCCCGGCGCTGCGAATAAAGCCCAGAATCTCATCGGTCAGGGTTTTGTTTCCGGCCACCGCACCCCCGAGGCAGCGCCCCTGCCCGTCGATGTATTTAGTGGCGGAGTGTACGACCAGGTCCGCGCCGAGGGTCAAAGGACGCTGCAGGGCCGGAGTACAAAAACAGTTATCTACAACGAGTAGGCAATCGTGGGCGTGACTGAGTGTGGCCAGGCGCTGTATATCCACTATTTCACACAGCGGATTGGAAGGTGTTTCTACAAACACCAATCGAGTGTTGGGCTGAAACGCCGCTTCCCATGCCTCGTAATCAGTGGGTGCAACAAAGGTAACCGCCACGCCAAATTTTTGCAGATATTTGCTCAGCAACATGGTGGTGGTGCCGAAAACACTGCGCGAGCACAGCACATGGTCGCCCACCTGTAGCAGCGCCATGCACGTACTCAAGATTGCGGCCATGCCGGACGATGTGGCGATGGCCGATTCGGCCTCTTCCATCGCGGCCAGGCGCTCTTCAAACGCCCGTACTGTGGGATTGCTGTAACGGGAGTATACGTTACCTGGCTGCTCCCCCGAAAAACGCGCGGCGGCCTCCTTTGAGTCGCGAAACACATAGCTGGAGGTCAGAAACAGCGCTTCGCTGTGTTCGCCTTCAACGGTAGTGCATGTACCGGCGCGCACGGCCAGCGTATCCATGCCCGCACCTGTCAATGGCTGCTCCGGTTTCGTCATGATTCTGATCTGCCTTAGTGGTTTTCCACGGTCTCGTTATGAAGGCCAATAAGTGTCGGCTGGTATTGGGTGGCTTCGTCAGCGTTGGCCAATCCCGGAGTGCCTTCGGCCCGGGCCTGTTCCAACCTGTCCAGATAGGCCCGATCGACATCCCCGGTAACATATTCGCCGTTGAACACCGAGCAGTCAAACTCCTTCACCCGAGCCGTACCTTCGGCTGAGGCAGCGATCAAATCTTCCAGGTCTTGGTAAATCAGCCAGTCGGCGCCGATTTCCCGGGCGATTTCCGCCTGGCTGCGTCCATGGGCAATAAGTTCTTTGACGGTCGGCATATCAATGCCGTAAACATTCGGGTAAATGACCGGGGGCGCCGCGGACGCAAAGTAGACTTTGGCGGCACCAGCGTCCCGGGCCATTTGAATAATTTGCTGACAAGTGGTGCCCCGGACAATGGAGTCGTCCACCAAAAGGACATTCTTGCCTTTGAATTCCAGCTCAATGGTATTGAGTTTTTGCCGCACGGATTTTTTCCGCTGTTGCTGGCCCGGCATGATAAACGTGCGGCCAATGTAGCGGTTCTTGATCAGGCCTTCTCGAAACTTCACACCCAGATTGTACGCCACAGCCTGCCCCGCCACCCGACTGCTGTCGGGAATGGGAATCACCACATCGATATCGTGATCAGGTCGTTCACGCAGAATTTTATCAGCCAGCTTTTCACCCTGACGCAGGCGTACTTTGTACACGGAGATGCCGTCCATAATGGAATCGGGTCGGGCGAAATAAACATGTTCAAAAATACACGGGGTCAGGCTCTGACGCTCGGCACATTGGCGCCGATGCAGTTCACCTTCGGCGGTGACGTAAATCGCTTCGCCGGGAGCCACGTCGGCAATCACCTCGAAACCCAGCACATCCAGTGCAACGCTCTCTGAAGCCACCATGTATTCGGTGCCCGCCGGGGTTTCACGCTTGCCATAAACCAGTGGACGGATGCCGTGGGGATCGCGAAAGGCGATCATGCCGTAGCGGGCGATCAGGGAAACCACTGCGTAACCGCCGCTAACTCGTTTATGCACACCGGCGATGGCGGTAAAGATATCGTCGGGCGTGGGCTGCAGTTTGCGTTGCTGTTGCAGCTCGTGGGCGAAAACGTTCAGCAACACCTCTGAATCCGAATCGGTGTTGATATGGCGCAAATCGGTTTGAAATAAATCTTGGTTCAGTTTAGCGGCGTTGGTGAGGTTGCCGTTATGGGCCAGGGCAATGCCGTAAGGAGAGTTGACGTAGAAAGGTTGTGCCAGCGCCGGGCCGGAGCTTCCGGCGGTTGGATAGCGCACATGGCCAATACCAATGTTACCCACCAGACGCTGCATATGGCGGGTACGGAAAACATCCCGTACCAGGCCGTTGGCTTTTTGCTGCGCCAGCTTACTGCCGTCGCACGTCATGATGCCAGCGGCGTCCTGGCCGCGGTGCTGCAGTATGGTCAGAGCATCGTACAACTGTAAATTGACGTCGCTCTTACCGACAATACCGACGATACCGCACATAGAAACCTACCTTTGTGTAAACCTGCTAATCGAACCACTGCAAAAAGAACTGGGTTGTCTCCGCCGCCAGGGCGCGAGCCCAATTTTCAAACGCTAAAAAATGAGGAATAAGCGCAGACTGATGCCACCATTGATCCTGGTGTAGAGGAAGGAGAGATGGCAGCAAGATCAATAGCGCCATGACCACCACCAGCCCACGGGCCAGACCGAAGATCATGCCAAAAAAACGGTCAGTTCCGGCCAGACCTGTCATACGGACCAACTCGCTGACCAAATGGTTCACCATGGCGCCTACGACCAGCGTAGAGGCGAAAAGCACAGCGAAGGCGACCATTTCCCGAATAGAGGGGGTTTCGATTAAGTTGATCAGCAACAGAGCCAACCGATCACTGAACAGCATGGCGACGATAAACGCCACGAGCCAGGTCGCAAGCGACAGCGCTTCTTTGACGAAACCCCGTTTAATGCTAATCAGGCTGGACACCAACAGGATGCCCAGAATGACCCAATCTGCCCAGTTCATTGCCTGGATGTTCTCCGTTGAGCGAGGCGGCGCAGTTTAACAGAGCCGGCCGCCAGCAGACACCCCTGCGGGGCACCACAATCTCGTTTTCGCACCACAGAACGCCAAATCCGGTTAGGGCTGAAAGCGCAGCACCAACGCGTTGACCTGTAACTGTTGGTCGATATCGGCCTTGATGGCATCGGCCGCGCTGCGCTCCAATTTTGGGCCTATATACACGCGGCTGACTTCGTTGCCGTTGATCGTTACCGAACGCACATAGGCTTTATAGCCCTGCTCCTGCAAACGGTCCCGCAGGCGCCGCGCGCCTTCGGTGGAACTTAAACTGGCCACCTGAATAACCCAGGCGGCCCGATCAGAGCTGTCCGTGGCCTCAGGCGCTGCCGTTTGGGGCGGATTCTGACTGGGCTGTGCGGGCGCGCCCTCCTGATCGGATGTTGGGCTGGTCTCACGCTCAGGCGCCGACTCGGCAATTTGCTCCACGGAATCGACCACCGGTTGCGTGGTTTCCTCGGGTACAAACATGGTTTCTGGTGCGGGGGCGGGGTCGATATTCGGCGGCGGTTCGGGCACAGCAAAACGCAGGGATTCCATCGCGGGTGGGTCGGGAATCTGGGTACGGACATCCACTGGCTCCGGTTGCTGTTGGCGCAGCACACTGGGCAAAAAGATCACCGCTACCGCTACCAATACAACAGCACCCACGAGCCGCTGCTTAAGAACCACGTTCACAGGTTTGCCTCCGGCGCGCTGTCGAGCCAGTCCAGAGCGGCAGCAACAGTAAAGAAGGATCCCAGAATCACGATTCGATCACCCGTTTCGGTTTCACGCACGCACTGTTCAATGCAGTCTTTCACAGAGCCTTCGCCGGCGGGCTCGGCGCCATATTCACGCAATGCCCGCGCCAGCTGCTCGGGACTGGCTGCCCGCGGTACCTCTGACAAGCGTGCCAGCCACCACGCATCGACCTGCCCGACTAACGCCCCTACGCTGCTCCGATAATCTTTATCCGCCATCATGGCCACCACGGCGTGGGTTCGGCCCTGTGCCGGCCGAGCCGCCAGCCGGTTCGCCAGATAACGGGTTGCGGCTGGGTTGTGACCCACGTCCAAAATAAACTCCCGTCCGGCGTGTACGATACACTGAAAGCGACCCGGCAAGCCCAGGTCTGATAAATCTCTCAGCCATTCGTGCTGTGGCGTTACGCCCAGTAAGCGCACGCTCTGTATAGCCGCCGCCACGCTGGGCAACGGCAGTGCCGCTAGGGGCAGCTGTTCAAAATTCTGTGTTTCTTCAATTTGCCCGCCCGCGATGTTCTTGCCCCACCAGCGCCATGTGTCACCCTGGGTTTCGACACCAAAATCCTGATCCAGTCGATACAGCGCCGCGCCGATCTCATGGGCGCTGGCCAACAGGCTTTCCGGTGGAGAGGCATCGGCACAGACAGCGGGTTTTCCCGAACGAAAGATTCCCGCCTTCTCCCGCCCGATACTCTCGCGGCTGTCACCCAGCCAATCTTGATGGTCGAGCTCGATACTAGTGACCACCGCCACATCCGCATCGAGAATGTTCACCGCATCCAACCGGCCACCCAACCCCACTTCCAGTACCAGGATATCCACATCGCGGCGACGAAAAACCTCCAGCGCCGCTAGAGCGCCATACTCAAAATAGGTGAGGCTAATATCGCCGCTGGCGGCATCAATCGCCGCAAACGCCTCGCACACCTCAGCCTCGGATACCGGATCCCCATCGACGACGATGCGCTCGCAATAATGTTGCAGATGCGGCGACGTGAATACGCCCACTCGGTAACCAGCCCGGCGCAACAGGTAGGCACTGGCGGCCACGCAGGAGCCTTTGCCGTTGGTGCCAGCGACGGTTAGCACTCGCGCCTTAGGCTGCAGCAAGCCGAGCCGCTCGGCCACTTCACGAATGCGCGTCAGGCCCAGATCAATCTCCTGGGGATGGCGCTGCTCCAGCCATCCCAACCAGGCATCCAAAGTGTTGTGGCGCATAGCCTGGAGCTGCGGCATCTTACACGGCGGGACGATGGGTGAATTTGGCCAACAAACCGGCGATTTTATCGCGCATGTCCGCACGGTGAATGATCATGTCAATGGCCCCGTGCTCAAGCAGAAACTCACTGCGCTGGAAGCCTTTGGGCAATTTTTGGCGAATGGTCTGCTCGATGATGTTCGGTCCGGCAAAGCCTGCCCGAGCGTTGGGCTCGGCGGCATTGATGTCGCCCAGCAGCGCCAGACTGGCGGAGACTCCACCATAAACCGGGTCAGTCATGATGGAAATGTAGGGGGTGCCCTGCATTTTCAGGCGCTCAATGACGGCGCTGGTTTTGGCCATCTGCATAAGGGAGATCAGAGCCTCCTGCATGCGCGCACCGCCGGTGGCGGAAAAACAGATCAGAGGAATATTTTGCTCCAACGCCACAGTTGCCGCGCGGGTAAAACGCTCCCCAACCGCGTAACCCATGGAGCCGCCGTGAAAAGCAAACTCAAACGCTACCGCCACCACCGGCTGGCCTTTCAGCTCGCCTTTCATAGCGACCAGAGCGTCTTTCTCGCCCGTACTCTTCTGGGCTGCGCTCAGGCGGTCTTTGTATTTCTTGACGTCCCGGAACTTAAGCCGATCGATGGGTTCCACGTCGGAGGCCAACTCTTCGCGGTTGCCTTCATCCAGGAAAATATTCAAACGGGTACGAGCACCGATGCGCATATGGTGATCGCATTTGGGGCACACATCCAGATTTCGCTCCAGCTCCGGCCGGTATAGAACAGCCGAACACTTGAGACACTTTTTCCAAAGCCCTTCCGGGACTTTGCTTTTGCCTCTTGTACGGTCAGACCGGACTGCACTGGGCACTATTCTCTCCAACCAACTCATGGGGTTACTCTCTATATTGCTTAACTGTAATTCAAGTTACTGGATATACAAATCAGGCATCCAGCGCCACGCGTATACTGCCAACCAGCTCGGCCACCGTGTCGGCAATTTCATTGCTGTCGGCGTGAGCCAGATCACCCATCTTGGTCACCAAAGCGCTGCCCACTATGACGCCGTCGGCGAAGTCGGCGATGGCTCGGGCGGTCTCCGGGTCCTTAATGCCAAAACCTACGCATATGGGTACATCGGTGAGGTTGCTGAACTCGGCCAGTTTGGCGCGCACTGACTCGACATCCAAATGCCCGGCACCCGTTACGCCTTTGAGCGACACATAGTACAGGAAGCCACTGGCCAGCGCGGTAATACGTTTGGCGCGTTCCACTGTAGTGGTGGGTGCCAGTAACAAAATATTGTCCAGGCCGACCGCCTTCAGCTCATCATTGAATAGCCCGGCCTCTTCCGGCGGCATATCAACGGTCAACAACCCGTCCACACCCGCCTGTGCCGCCGCTTCGGCAACCGCTTTATAGCCCATGCGCTCGATGGGGTTTAGGTAGCCCATTAAGGCCACGGGCGTTTCCTGATCGGATTCGCGAAATTTGCGCACCAATTCAAACGTGCCCCTGAGGCTCATGCCGTGCACCAGCGCACGCTCGTGGGCTTTTTGAATCACCGGGCCTTCCGCCATGGGGTCGGAAAACGGCACACCGAGTTCAATAATATCCACGCCTTTCGCAACCATGGCGTGCATAGTGGCCAAGGTGGCTTCCGGGGTGGGGTCACCACTGACGATGTAAGCCACCAGCGCTTTGCGCCCTTCGGCTCTCATTTTCTGCAAGCGTGTTCCAATACGACTCATTGTGTGTTCCCGCTGTACTGACTGCTTAGTACGTGTTTTTTAGATACGTGCTTATGTTTTAGCGACTGCTCGACCGGCACCGTTTTCACATGAATGTTTTTACACATCGATACCGTCAATCTGCGCCACCGTGTGAATATCCTTGTCGCCGCGACCCGAGAGATTCACGATCAGTATTTCATCGCTTTTCATCGTCGGCGCCAATTTTTCAGCGTATGCCAGTGCATGGGAGGACTCCAGGGCCGGCATAATGCCCTCAACCAGAGTCAGTTTACGGAAGGCGGCCAGCGCCTCCTGGTCGTTGATGACCACATAATCCACCCGCCCCTGGTCTTTCAGCCAGGCGTGCTCTGGCCCGACTCCGGGGTAATCCAAACCCGCGGAAACCGAATGGGTGGGAATAATCTGGCCGTTTTCATCTTCCATCAGATAGGTGCGGTTACCGTGTAAAACGCCCGGCTGACCCGCATTGAGCGGCGCCGCATGACGGCCACTTTCCAAACCATCGCCCCCGGCTTCAACGCCGTACATGGCCACTTGGTCGTCATTTAAAAAAGGATGAAATAACCCGATCGCGTTGGAGCCGCCGCCGACACAGGCCACCAGAGCATCCGGCAGGCGCCCGGTCTGCTCCAGGCATTGGGCGCGGGCTTCGCGGCCAATCACCGCTTGGAAATCCCGCACCAGCTGCGGATAAGGGTGCGGCCCAGCGACGGTGCCGATAATGTAAAACGTATCGTCCACGTTGGTGGCCCAATCCCGCATGGCTTCGTTCATGGCGTCTTTCAAAGTACGCGAGCCAGAGGTAACCGGAATCACTTCCGCCCCAAGCAGTTTCATGCGGTAGACGTTAAGGGATTGGCGCTGCACGTCCTCAGCGCCCATATAAACACAGCACTCCAACCCCAGGCGAGCGGCGACTGTGGCCGTAGCGACACCGTGTTGGCCCGCACCGGTTTCCGCAATGACGCGTTTCTTGCCAGTGAATTTAGCCAACAGTGCCTGGCCGATGGTGTTGTTTACTTTATGGGCGCCGGTGTGATTGAGGTCTTCGCGCTTGAGGTAAATTTGCGCTCCGCCAAGCTCGCGGCTCCAGCGTTCGGCATGATACAAAGGTGAGGGCCGGCCAACATAATGGGCCAGGTCTTTATCGAATTCCGCCTGAAAATCGGGGTCGTCTTTGAGTCGATCGTAGATACCCTGCAAATCATCCAGCGCGTAGATCAGGGTTTCGGAGACGAAACGACCCCCGTAGGGACCGAAGTGACCATCGATGCTGGGAAAGGCGCTGTAGTCCGTAGCCGAATACTGCTTAGTTTTAGTCACCGTCTCTCTCACCTGTTGTGTGCTTGGCGTTGTGAATAAATAGATTCATTTTGTTCTGGTCTTTGTGCCCGGGTGCAGCCTCCACGCCGCCGCTGACATCCACCCCATAAGGCTTGGTCATTTCCACCGCTCGAGACACATTCCCGGGGGTCAGGCCGCCGGCCAAAATAATGGGGCGGTCGCTGCGCTGGGGCACCCGCTGCCAATCAAAGCTCTCGCCGGTTCCTCCCGGCACGCCCGGTCGGTAAGCATCCAGCAAAAAGCCCAGGGCGCGCGGGTGCTCGGCCATGCTGGCCATTACATCCAGACCCGGTCGCATGCGTATGGCTTTGATGTAGGGACGCTCAAAAGTTTCGCAGTAACGGGCGTCTTCATCGCCGTGGAACTGCAATAGCTGTATGGGCACCTGATTCAAAATCTCACGCACCGCCGCGGCCTCAGCGTTGACAAACAACCCCACCGAGGTGACAAACGGACCAGCGGCAAGGGCCACCTGCTGAGCCTGGGCCACACTGACGGCGCGCGGACTGGAGGCATAGAACACCAGCCCGAGGGCGTCGGCTCCGGCCGCTATCGCCTGCCGAGCGTCATCCGGACGGGTGATGCCGCAGATTTTGACCCGTGTTCGCATCACATTCGCTATCAATCAATGAGTGGGCGCAAATATTACCAGAAAACCGGCGGAAATGCTCCGTTTCACGGGCTCTCCAAGGCCCCTACGGGCTCGGATATAAACAGCGGGCCAGGCTCAACGTGTGGCAGCCCAAAGACTTCCGGGTAGTCCACGGCCACCAGATACAAGCCAAACGGCCGCGCCGTAACGCCGCCAGCGCTGCGATCCCGCGCCGCCAGGATCTGTGCCATCCACTCGGGAGCGGCCTCACCGGCACCGACCGCCATTAGCACGCCTACAATATTGCGCACCATGTGGTGCAAAAACGCATTGGCTTTGACTTCGATCACTAATAGCTCGCCGCGCCGGGCAATGTGCAGGTGCTCGATGGTCCGCACTGGTCGGCGCGCCTGGCATTGACTGGCACGGAACGAGGTAAAATCGTGCTCGCCAATCAGGCATTGAGCGGCGGCTCGCATGGCCTGTTCGTTCAGACGTTTTCGGGACCAGGTCACGTGCTGATGCATCAGGCCCGAATACGTGGGGCGATCGCAGATCAGGTAGCGGTAGGTACGTGCTTTTGCGCTAAAGCGTGCGTGAAACTCCGGCGCAACAGGTCGGGCCCACAGCACGCTGATGTCCATAGGCAAATGCGCGCGCGTGCCCCGCACCCAGGCTTTCTCGGGCCTTAGAGCAAGCGTGTCAAAGTGCACAATCTGCTGCGTAGCATGAACACCGGCGTCGGTGCGTCCGGCGCAAACCAGCGTGATGGGCTCGGCCGCCACCTGCGATAGGGCGTGCTCCAGCGCCTGCTGCACGGTTGGCACCCCGCTGGGCTGAGTCTGAAAACCATGGTACTGGCCGCCCAAGTATTCCACAGCAAGGGCCACCCGCTGCATGCCCTCGGGCCATTGGGTCGATGGTAATATTTCCGCATTGCGACTGTACGGCTTGTCTTGCTCGGTCATTGCAGGGTTTGATCGGTCATTGAGGGTCGTTCAGAAACAATAAAGCCTTGCGCAAGCTTACAGCTCCACACAAGGCTTTATTTTGTGCGCCCGGTCGAGGGCGGCTTACTCGATACGCGCTAAGAGCTCGGCCGCTTCACGTTTTTGCTCATCGTTACCTTCCTGGCTGACCTCGGACAGAATGTCCTTAGCGCCCTCGGTGTCGCCCATGTCGATGTAAGCACGAGCCAAGTCCAGTTTGGTCGCGGCTTCGTCCGCATCGGCGAGGAAGTCCAGCTCAGCATCCATCTCATCGTCCGACGCGGGCTCGGCGGCGGTATCCATTTCCTCGAGGTCGAACGGCGCCTCGTCGGCCTCGGTCCCCGCAGGCTCAGGCTCAGCAGGAGCCTCGGGGGCTTCGACCTCATCCAGGGCGCCCATTTCTTTGTCCAATGCGTCCAAATCGATTCCGCTGACATCCAGGTTGGGATCGAAGTCCTCATCATCGTCCAGCGCCAGCTCTGGCGGGGCTGCCTGCTCGTCCAACAGGTCATCCAGAGACGCCAAATCGCTGTCCAGGGAGTCAAAATCTTCCGCCGGCTCGACCGAGTCCAAATCAAAGCTAACCTCTTCGTCCGCTTCCGATCCGACGTCAGGCTGTCCAGCAGGCGCTTCAGGTTCAGACTCGGGCTCAGGCTCGACTTGAGGCTCCGCCGCTGGGACGGGCTCCAGCTCCAATTCGGTACCCAATTCGAATGCGCCTTCATCCAACTCAAACGCGTCTTCGTCCAGCTCAAGGGTGGACTCGTCCGAATCCAGAGTCAGGTCCGCACCCAAATCCGCTTGCAGCTCCTCCTCCGCTTTGTTGGTGCCGGTAGCATCTGTGTCGTCAGCAAGATCTTCCAGATCCAGGTCGAACGTCAGTTCGTCCTCGTCTTCCGCATCGCTCAGCTCATCGAAGGACAGGTCGTAGCGGGACGACGCAGCCTGCACGTCTTTCTCGGTGGTTTCAGGCGGCGTGGGTTCGTCGTCTTCCAGGTCGAAACTCAAGTCTTCATCAAAGGTGAGCTCGTCATCATCGCTATCGGCGATGGCCGAATCACCGTCCAGCTCCAGCGATCCCAAGCTCAGATCATCGGCCACCGGAGCCATATGCTCTTCGCTGGCAACGGCTTGGGCATTGAACTCGCCGGCGCCCGGAATGCTTTCACGCAAATCCGCCGCGCGTTGAATGGCTGCCTCATCGCCGGTGGTCAACAGCTCAGCGTAGTGTTGGTCGAAGGCCTCAACATTTTGTGTTTCGGCGTAAACTTCCAGCAACTTGCCCAGAATGGGTACTGAGCCGGGTTCATTCGCCAGCCCGTTTAGAAGCATTTCCTCGGCCTGCTCGGGCTTGCCGTAAGCGATATAGATTTCCGCCTCGCTCACAACATCGCCGGTTTCGGCTTCGGCACTGGCGGTGTCTTCAGCGGCAAAATCCTCGCCCGCGGCTGCGTCCTCCTCGGAGTTCAACGCCGCCTCAAACTCATCGTCCTCTTCCGGGAACTCGGCGTGGTCGGGCTCTGCCGCCAGGAAGTCATCCTCATCAAAATCATCGTCAAAGTCATCTTCGCGTTCCACCGCCGCCTGTTTGCGACGCTGGATAAAGTAGACCGCCGCCAGAATGACAACCAATAAACCACCGATAATGGCCAGCAGGTTTTCCATCACACGATCCATAAAGGACGGCGGTGGCGGCGCAGAGCGGACAACGCGGGTTGTATCGCGGACCACAGGCGCGGTGGTGACTTCGGGCTCTTCCTCAACAACAGTTTGTTCGGTGCTTGGCTCTTCCTGGGGCTGGTCCCCCTCGGCCAACGGTTGCTCTTCCTGAGCCAATTCCGCTTCAGTCTCGTCGCCCTCAAGCAGATCGGGCACAAAATCCGGCGCAGGCTGTTCGGTGCCCGCGGCGGCTTGCTGCCGGTTCTGTTCCGCGGCCAACTGCAAGGCTCGCAACTGCTCGTTGCTGGCTTGGATCAGGCTTTCCATGGTGTCAATTTGACTTTCCAGGTCCCGAACGCGAGCGCTCAGCTCGCGATTTTCGCTGCGGGTTTTGTCCAGCTCTTCCAACGTGGCGTCCAGCTGACCTTGCAGCTCACGCCCACGCGTCTCACTGTCACCGCCACTTTGTCCGGCGCCGCGCTCCGCCGCACCAGTGGCGCTTGCCAGAGTGACCTGACCGGTGATTTCACCCGCTTCACGGGGCTGAGAAGCAACGCGTCGACCGGCGTCCAGTTGCACGCCGCGGGCTTCACTCCAATCCCGGTTTTGCTGCGCCACCTGGCGAACAGCCTGAGCTTGCCCGGTAGACTGAATATCGGCTCGACTGGGAATGCGCAGCACCTGACCGCGTCGCAACAGGTTGATGTTACCGTTGATAAAGGCGTCTGGGTTGGCGCGCTGAATAGCGAGCATGGTTTGCTGCACGGACAGGTCACGACCTGGACGCACTTGCAATGCTATCTCCCAAAGGGTGTCGTTGGCACCGACGGGGCCATAGCTGTCAGCGCTACCGCTGGCGGTGCTTCTAGTCGTTGTGCTGGGGGTGGCCGGGGGTGAGTCGGCGCGTGGCGCGGGTGCCGTCTGTTGGCGCTGCTGCGGACGAGCGCTGGGCCGGGTCGCCGCCGATTCACGGGGGGCCGTTTGAACAGGGGCCTGCGCGCGATCTTCTTCAAAGATCGGCAAATCAAGCAATAACGTGTACTCACGCATTAGCCGACCACTGGCCCAACGCGCTTCGACGAGAAAGTTAAGGTAGGGTTCGCGCACCGGCTCCCGGGTAGTGACCCGGACCAGGGGGCCCGACTCATGATCGAGCATGAGCTGGAAGTTAAGCTGGTCGTAGAATTCCAGGCGCGTAACCCCGGCATTTTCGAACGCCGATACCGAAGCCAGACGGACGATCAGATCGTCCGCGGTCATGTCTTCTACGCTGGTCAAGCGGATGTCGGCCTGCAGGGGTTGGTTCAGAGCCGATTTTACTTCCGCTGCCCCCAGACCCAACGCCATGGCATGCTGGGTCGCCATAACGGTGGCCAGACCAATAGCAAAACTCAGCTTACGAAGAACATGCATAGGATGTATCCCTTATTATTTTCCTGGTTCCTTTAATGTCGACACACCGTGTGCCCATGCTAAGCGCGCCGAAAGCGATACCCAGCCTGCTTTTACCGAACGTTTTGCCGAGCTGTCTGCTGACATTACCGGCGCAGGTGCTGACAACATTGGTTACAACACCCTAACAATAGCACTTTTGACGCAAGGTCTTAGCGACACTAATGAACCCGAATATAATTGTGAAAATCCGAATATAACGTTGGGCAATTCGCTATAGGCGGTTTAAACCTAGAATGAATATGCACTATTGGTCGTAAGTATTCAGGATAAGTAGCTTTTTATCAACACTGGGGCCGCACACAAACCCGTTTTTTGGCGCATTTTTATCCGTTATTGGCGGCAAATCACAGTTTACGGGTGAGTGAGGCGTCGTTACGGTAGTTTAGTAGCAAAAAAAACGTCACGACAAGCTCTTTGTCGTGACGTTTTTCAGACGTGGCGAATGTTTTTACATTCGGACGCCGCCCTTTACTGCTCTTTAAGAATTGTCAGCATGCGCCGCAAAGGCTCAGCTGCACCCCAAAGCAATTGATCCCCTACGGTAAAGGCCGACAGATACTCCGGACCCATATTCATTTTCCGCAGGCGACCAACGGGAATTTCCAGCGTTCCAGTTACCGCCGTGGGGGTCAAATCCCGCAAGGTAGCTTCACGCTCATTAGGTATCACCTTGGCCCACTGGCTGGATTCGGCAATTAAGGATTCTACATCCGCCAGAGGTACGTCTTTAGTCAGCTTGATGGTCAGCGCCTGACTGTGAGATCGCATAGCACCCACGCGCACGCAAATTCCATCCACGGGAACTGGCTGTTCGCTGCGGCCGAGGATCTTGTTCGCCTCTACCTGCCCTTTCCACTCTTCGCGGCTTTGTTTGTTCTCGAGCTGCTTATCGATAAACGGCAACAGGCTGCCTGCCAGTGGGTGCTGGAAGTGCTCTATGGCAAATTCGCCACCGCGCATCGTCTCAGTCACCTGCCGGTCGATTTCCAAAATCGCCGAACGCGGATCAGCCAGTTTGTCTTTGACCGCCTCGTTCAGTTGACCCATTTGGGTGAGCAACTCGCGCATGTTCTGCGCACCGGAGCCGCTGGCGGCCTGGTAGGTCATGGCGGATACCCATTCCACCAAGCCGGCTTTGAATAAGCCGCCCAGGCCCATCAACATCAAGCTTACGGTGCAGTTGCCGCCCACGTAATTTTTGACGCCGTTGGCCAGGCCATTTTTAATCACATCCAGGTTAATGGGATCCAACACCAGAACGGCGTCGTCGTTCATACGCAGACTGGATGCCGCGTCGATCCAATAACCTTTCCAGCCGCTGTCGCGCAGCTTACCGAAGACGGCGTTGGTGTAGTCGCCCCCCTGACAGGTGACGATCGCATCCAGCGTCTTGAGCACATCCAGGTCAAACGCATCCTGCAGTGGCCCTACGCCCTCGGCTACCGCCGGGGCTTGACCACCCGCATTTGAGGTGGAAAAAAATACGGGTTCTAACCCGACAAAGTCGTTCTCTTCCTGCATCCGCTCCATCAACACTGAGCCGACCATACCGCGCCAGCCAACAAAACCTACTCTCATGCCTGCCTCTCTGTATTAATTCTGCTCTAGTGATAGTACCTGAACCGGCCCACTCGCGATTCAATGCTCGCGCTGGTTTTACGCCAGCAGCTCCTTGACCACGGCATCGCCCATTTCCTGGGTGGACACTTTGGTACTGTGTTCGGTGGCGATATCCGTTGTGCGCAATCCTTGATCGAGCACGCGCCCAACCGCTGCTTCTATACCCTCGGCGGCCTGAGCCATATTGAGAGAGTAACGCAACATCATGGCGCCGGACAGTATGGCCGCCAGCGGATTCGCCAGCCCCTGCCCCGCAATGTCGGGTGCTGAACCATGGCACGGCTCATACATGCCCTGACCGTGTTGGTTGAGTGAGGCCGAGGGCAGCATGCCGATGGAGCCAGTGAGCATAGCGGCGGCGTCGGACAAAATATCGCCAAACATATTGCCCGTCACCAGTACGTCGAACTGCTTGGGTGCGCGCACCAACTGCATGGCGGCGTTATCCACATACATGTGGCTCAACTCTACATCGGGATACTCGGGAGCGAGCCGGTCCATCACTTCCCGCCACAGCATGGTGGCTTCCAAAACATTCGCCTTGTCTACTGAACAGACACGGCCTTGGCGCTTTTGTGCCATTTCGAACGCAATTCGACCGATGCGCTCGATCTCGCTCTCGCTGTAGACGTAGGTGTTGTAACCTTCGCGCTCGCCATTGTCCAGGGTACGAATACCTCGCGGCTGCCCAAAATAAATACCGCCGGTCAGCTCACGCACTATGAGAATATCCAAACCGGAAACCACCTCTGGCTTCAGGCTGGAAGAGTCCACCAACTGAGGATACATGAGCGCGGGCCGAAGGTTGGCAAACAGCTCTAACTTGGAGCGCATCTGTAAAAGGCCCTGCTCTGGCCGAATGGCCCGGTCGATCTTATCCCACTTGGGACCACCTACCGCGCCCAGCAAAATAGCATCGGCGGCTCGGGCCTTGGCCAGAGCGCTGTCGGTCAGGGGTACGCCATGGGCATCAATGGAGCTACCGCCCATCAGGTCTTCGTCAAAGCTAAGGCCCAGGTTGTATTTTTTGTCGGCCGCCTCAAGTACTTTGCGCGCTTCGGTCACGATCTCCGGTCCGATGCCGTCACCGGGCAGTATCAAAATTTGTTTGGTCGCCATATCGGTCGTATTTCGTCCTGTTCAGGTCTGTGTGTCGTGCTTGTTGTGTGGTGGTGTTCTATGAGAGCAGCCCAAGGTTTTACGGGGTCAGTGCGTCAAACAACCAGGGTGCTTCCTCTCGACGCCGGGCTTCGTACGCTTTGATGGCGTCGCTTTGCTCCAGGGTCAAACCGATATCATCCAGTCCTTCAAGCAAACAATGTTTGCGGAAGTTATCGATCTCGAAGGTAAACACCTGCCCGTCCGGTGTTGTCACAGCCTGAGCCGCCAGATCCACGGCCAACTGGTAGCCTTCATTGGCGTACATCTGCTGGAACAGGGTTTCCACCTCTTCCTCTGACAGCACCACCGGCAAAATGCCGTTCTTGAAGCAGTTATTGTAAAAAATATCCGCAAAGCTCGGCGCTATCAGACAACGAAATCCGTAATCATCCAAAGCCCAGGGGGCATGCTCGCGGCTTGAGCCACAGCCAAAATTACTGCGGGTAAGCAAAATACTCGCTCCCTGGTAGCGACTGTGGTTCAGCTCAAAATCCGGGTTCAACGGCCGGCCGGTGCAGTCCTGATCCGGCTGCCCCTCATCCAAATAACGCAGCTCGTCGAACAGGTTTTTACCGAAGCCGGTGCGCTTGATAGATTTTAAAAACTGCTTGGGAATGATCATGTCGGTGTCGACATTGGCGCGATCCATGGGCGCCACTAACCCCGTGTGTTGCGTGAAGCTCTTCATGCCGGTTCTCCTGCTACAAATTCGCGCACATCGACAAAGTGGCCCGCCACAGCGGCGGCGGCCGCCATCGCCGGGCTGACCAAATGAGTGCGGCCACCGTAGCCCTGACGCCCCTCAAAGTTGCGGTTGGAGGTGGACGCACAATGCTCCCCGGTGCCGAGGCGGTCAGCATTCATGGCCAGGCACATGGAGCATCCGGGCTCGCGCCACTCCAGGCCAGCTTCAAGAAAAATTTTATCCAACCCTTCGGCTTCGGCCTGGGCTTTTACAGCACCGGAGCCCGGCACCACCATGGCCTGTTTCACCGAGTCGGCCACGCGCCGACCCTTGAGCACCTGTGCGGCGGCACGCATATCTTCGATGCGTGCATTGGTGCACGAGCCGATAAACACCCGGTCGATCTTGATACTTTGAATGGGCTGGCCTGGTTCAAGACCCATGTATTCCAAGGCGCGGACGATGCCCTCGCGCTTGTTCGCATCGGTTTCGGCGGCCGGATCGGGCACGGTGCTGCCCACAGGGCCGACCATTTCCGGCGAGGTGCCCCAGCTAACTTGTGGCTCTATATCTTCCGCTCGCAAGGTAACGACCCGGTCAAACTTCGCACCCGGATCGCTGTGCAAGTTTCGCCAGCTGGCTACGGCGCGCTCCCAGTCCTCACCTTTGGGGGCATAGGTGCGGCCGCGCACGTACTCAATCGTTGTGTCATCCACAGCCACCATGCCGGCACGGGCACCGGCTTCAATGGCCATGTTGCACACGGTCATGCGCCCTTCCATGGACATGTTGCGAAATACATCGCCGCCAAATTCCAAGGCATGACCGTTAGCACCATCGGTGCCGATTTTGCCAATAATGGCCAGGATCACATCTTTGGGGGTCACGCCGGGCCCGAGGGTACCGTTGACTTCCACCAACATATTTTTCATTTTCTTGGACACCAGACACTGGGTGGCCAACACGTGCTCCACCTCACTGGTGCCTATGCCGTGCGCCAGGGCGCCCAAGGCGCCGTTGGTGGCGGTATGGGAGTCACCACAAACCACGGTCATGCCCGGCAAGCAGGCGCCCGTTTCGGGTCCGATAATATGGACGATGCCCTGACGTGGGTCATTAATTTTGAACTCAACAATGCCGTATTCGTCACAGTTGTCGTCCAGGGTTTTCACCTGAATCAACGATACTGGATCGGCAATGCCCTCCAGTCCTGAGGCCCGCTCGTCCTCGGTGGTGGGCACGTTGTGGTCCGGGGTCGCCAGGATGGAGTCAACCCGCCACGGCTTGCGCCCCGCTAAACGCAGACCTTCAAAGGCTTGAGGCGAGGTCACTTCATGGATGATGTGGCGATCGATGTAGATCAGAGCCGAACCGTCGTCGCGCTCCTGCACCACATGGCTGTCCCAGAGTTTGTCGTAAAGGGTTTTTGGTTGCATGGCTCAATGAATCCACTTAACGGAAAAATAAAAGGTAATGCTCAATGAGGTTATTTTACGACCGGCAAAGCAATAACACAAATTCATAATTTTTATGCGTTGAATTCCTATTAGGAATAGATAAGCTAATACCTTAGGCGCTGCACCTATTTCGTCATTCTCGCGAGTGCACACTGGTTTTCGGAACATTTACGGAGAACAGCGGGGCGCCGCGATTGGTACGGCGCACAGAGTCGTAATGCTTCTGGAGGCCCGAAAACACAGGCGCAAGAGGATGTGCTTCGTAAGGTAACCCCCAGTCGCTTCGCAGGCGGCCTTTCGAAAACGCCGTGGACCCATCCATGGGGGCTCTCCCACAAGATCCCTCTTGTGAGAGTTTCGAAAGGCCGCCTGCGAAACGCCTTGGTAGCGTCCAGTACGTCACTCTTCTCTAGGAGTGCCTTCGAAGGGCTGGAAGAACTCCGTCGTCTGGGATTACTGGGGCCGTGCAGGATGAGTGTTCAGCAAGCCTCACAAGAGGGACCTTGTGAGGCAGTCCCCACGGATGGGTTCACGACGTTTGCTGAATACTCATCCTGTGCGGCCCCGGGGGCCTACTTACGAAGCTCCCGAGCCGTGGATTTATTTCGAACAGCAGCGCGCCCAGTTACCATCTTTTGGAGATCACTTATGGATACACAACACTTGCAGGCGTTTGTGGCGGTGGCCGAAACCGGTTCGTTTTCAGCCGCTGGCCAGCGCCTGCATTTGACCCAACCCGCCATTAGCAAACGGATCGCCACACTGGAGCAACAACTGGGCAGCCCGTTGTTTGACCGTGTCGGGCGAAAAATTTCTCTCACCCACGCTGGCCAGTCGTTGCTGCCCAACGCCAAACGAATTTTGCGCGAGGTGGCGGCTGCGCAGCAAGCCATTGCAGATTTGCAAGGCGAGGTCCAGGGCACCTTAAGTATGGTAACCAGCCACCACATCGGCCTGCATCGCCTGCCCCCTGCACTGCGGCATTTCACGGAGCGTTATCCGGAGGTCAAACTGGATTTGCACTTTTTGGATTCAGAACAGGCCTACGATGAAATACTCCAGGGCCGCTATGAGCTGGGTGCCGTTACCCTGGCACCGGAGGCGGTGGCGCAAGTGGCCCATGAAAAGATTTGGACCGACGAGCTACTGTTCGCCGCCGCACATAACCACCCTTTGGCGGAAAGGGAAAGCCTGCAGTTAGCCGATCTAAGCCCCTGGCAGGCGATTATGCCCGATGCACAAACTTACACCACACGTTTGGTGCGCCAACTTTTCAAAAACCACCATCAGACGCTGGAAATTAATATGGTGACCAACCATTTGGACACCATAAAGATGATGCTCTCCATCGGGTTGGGCTGGGGTGTCTTGCCGAGAAGTTTACTGGGGGATGGCCAGCTGCGGATACTGAATGTTCAGCATCCGCCTCTGAACCGGGATTTGGGCATTATCTATCATCGCCAGCGCAATTTGAGTAATGCCGCCCGGGCGTTTTTGCAGCGGATCAGGCGCTTTACGTCTGAAGCAGAATCGTTCAAGGCGAGACAGCCCGAGGCCTGATCCGCTGCAATCGGTAGCATTTCCTTAGTAGGCGATGCTGTTTAGATACTTGGCGCCGTCGGCAACCGCCTGCATGGGCGTGGTGTCCTTGTAGTCTTCCTGCTCGACAATAAAGTATTCCATGCCCTGGGCTCTGGCCAGCGGCAACAATGTCGGCCAATCGATACCGCCCTGACCCAGTGCGACGGACTGAGGCTGGCCATTTTGGCTGATGTCCTTCACATGACCCAACTTGAAGCGGCCGGGGTAGCGTCGGAACCACTCAGCCGGATCACCGCCCACCGCCGCAACCCAGTAGATGTCTAACTGATAATCCACCAGATCCGGATCGGTGTTTTGCATCAGCAGATCCTGTGGGTATTGGCCCTCCACGTCCATAAAGGTGTAGCCATGGTTGTGATACGCAAACCGCAAACCGGCATTTTTGGCGATCTCACCGGCGCGGTTGAATTCCTCCGCCAGCACGCGATACTCGTCCAGGTTGTTGCGCATAGCGAACGGGCAAATCAAATACTTGACCCCGACTTCCGCCGCCTCATCCACTTTGCGACTGAAGCTGTCGAAATTGTTAAATTCATTCACGTGGCTGGACGTCATCGTCATACCGAGCTCATCCATGTATTGTTTGAAGCCGGTATTGCCCATCCCCCAGTAAATACCCATCGGGCCTTCGTAGCTCTCGATTTGCCGATAACCGTAGGAAGCCACCTCGGCGAGCACCGCACGAGGATCGTGCTGGATAACGTCGCGCAGCGTATACAACTGCAAACCGAACGTGTTACCGCCGTTGCCGCGTCCCGCCTGGGGAGCCGATGAAGCGGTATGCCCACAAGCACTCAGCAGGGCTGCCGAACCCAAACCGGCGGCGACCATTGAACCTGCTGCCAGGCCGCCAGACAGCCGTAAAAATGACCTACGATTAATTGTGCTCATGTATATGACCTCATTTATGGGGTTATTAGGGATTGTTACGGTTAAAGCTCATGGGGCTGGCCGCCGGTACTTTTTACTCGGTTCGGCAACTCAACGCCGGGCTTCTATTCTTCATTCTTCCCGGTGGCCCAATTCCCGCGGCCCAGTTCGTGCTTGATATCTCGGGCGGTGGTATTGCGGTTAATTCTCCGGGGCGGGTCTCTTTATACGTGAAAACGCTTCTGCTGAAAAGGCAGCTCGAACAGACCAACGCCTGGAACACCGTTCAGCGCCGTGCTCATTTCCGTCAGAATAAGTGCTCACGCCCGTACACTTTGCCCCGCCGTCTCTGTTAACATACGATTACTTGAACTCATTCCCATGGGTCGGCCTACACCCGGCTTACAGAGCGGTACGCCCGCTGACCCGCAACACACTTTTCGGAATTTTGGTATGAAAAAACTTGTTCTTGCAGCCGGTCTGACCCTCGCCTCTCCTTTTGCCGCTGCCGATCTGTTATCACTCAAGGCGGGCGCCGGCTATTGGCAGGGTGACTATAGCGGGAGTGTGGGTGAGCCAAGCATCAATGCGGAACAACTCGGCCTGGATGACAGCAACAACAACTATTTTTACCTGGCTTTCGAGCACTTTTTGCCAATAATCCCTAACGCACGAGTACAACACACGCGCATTAGCAGCGATCAATCGGCGGTGATTGATCAGGCCTTTACCCTGAACAACCAAACCTTCGTTGCCAACGAAATGGTGTTCACCGATCTGGATCTTACCCACACTGACCTCACCGCCTACTACCAGCTTCTGGATAACTGGGTAACGCTGAACGTGGGGCTGACCCTGCGCTTGTTCGACGGTCATATTTCGGCTCGTGGCGAAACCTTTACCGAAACCGTGGATATCGATCAGTCCGTACCTCTGGTGTACGGCGAAGCGCGTTTCCGGCTGCCGTTTACCGGCTGGTCAGTGGGCGCCCAAGGCAATGCGTTGAGCTTGAACGACCACAGCATTACCGACATTAGCGCCAGTGTTGGCTATACCTTTCGTTCGGTGATCGATGCCGGAGTTGAGCTCGGCTATCGCCAATTGAGCGTGGACCTGGACAGCGGTGCACAAGCGGATATGGATATTAAAGGCCCCTATGCCGCGGTCACTTTGCGTTTTTAAGAAGGGTAAAAGCCAGAGATGGCGATAGCACGGACCGACAGAGCGCACTGTTATCCGGAATAGAAAATAGGTCGGTAACGTCGTAAGCAAGCCCTCGGGCCGCACAGGATGAGTGGTTCCGCAAACGTCGTAAACCCATCCATGGGGACTGCCCCACAAGATCCCTCTTGTGAGGCTTGCTGAACCACTCATCCTGCACGGCCCTAGCAGCCCCGAGTGATGGCATTCTTTCCAACCTCAACGGTAAACATCGTTCGATAAGACGAACTTACGAGACGCTACAAAGGCGCTTCGCAGGAGGTTTTTCGAAAGCGCCGTAGACCCGTCTTGTCCCGTCATTCCCGCGAAGGCGGGAATCCATGTTGTCGAGGTATCTGGATGCCCGCCTGCGCGGGCATGACGAGAAGGTGCGGCCCCAGGGCTTACCTACGAAGCCGCCGAATAGTGAAATTATTCCGGACAGCAGTGCGCGTGCGCTGGAATGACCGCTGCCGAAGGCTCCAC
>Ga0209487_1000739_pt1 | contig 28993 bp, 20 predicted proteins | sample Poulit2012_FD_187524 | JGI IMG/M metagenome (GOLD analysis project Ga0209487, IMG submission 187524) | Agricultural soil microbial communities from Georgia to study Nitrogen management - Poultry litter 2012 (SPAdes) (version 2) | ecosystem: Environmental > Terrestrial > Soil > Agricultural land...
GATTGCGTTGTCAAGATATATCTAGTAAATTCCAACATGAAAAGGTATCCCCATTTTTTTCGAAAAAGGGGACCATACATATTATCAAAGTGACTGTTTATTTTAATAATGAGATTCATTTCCTTATCATTTTCAAACTTTATTTACAGAAGAGTTTTTTGTCCTCTCTATAGCGATTTTTACAGCCTTGTTTTTAGCAAAGTAAATGACAAAGGCAATCATATAGATAATAAACCCTAAAATATCCATTGAAACAAGTTGGATGATTCCCCAACTCGCAATCCAAATCATAACTTTAGGCTGAATCATATTATCTTTCAATTTTATTGCAATAAAAAAGTTAATAATTGAACCCACAAATACAAATAAACCAAATGTCAAAATGACTTTAGATATATTGTCAATCAAATGTGTTCCAAGGATCAATGTCCCTATATCAATACTTTCTAACTGTTGTGCACCTTCTCGATTAAACCATGTATGGTAACTAAACATGGTTAAAAGAGATGTGATTAGATTCCATATCGATCCAATAAATAACATAGTCCGTTCAGTTTTCCTAGTCATTTTAATTCCTCATTTATTGAATAAGAGTTAAAAAAGCTTAAAAAGCATTGAATCTTCCTAACCTTTAATCCCAGCACTAAGATCCAATGATTGCACAAAATACTTTTGAGCGAAAACAAATAATAACAGTGTAGGAATGATAGCTAATATTGCAGATCCCATCAATTGACCTATCATTCGGTAATTACCGTAAATATCCTGCAATAAGAGCAAGCCTGCTGTAACCGGCATTTTGCTCACATCAGTAAATACAATTACTGGCCAGAGGAAATCATTCCAAGAACCTATAAAGGAAAATAAACCACAAACTATTAAAATTGGTTTAATTAAAGGGAGTATCACTCGAGAATATATCTGAAAATCATTTGCACCATCCATGCGTGCTGATTCATCTAATTCCTTTGGTATTCCCATCATAAATTGTCGAACTAAAAACAAATTCCCCATTCCTGCTAAACCTGGAACTATCATAGCCCACGGGGTATTAACCCAACCTAATAAATCAATTATTTTATAGGAAGGAATTAAATTAACTACATTCGGAAAAAATGAAATACCTAATAAGGTAAAAAACAACACATCTCTTCCTTTGAAATTCATACGGGAATATGCATATCCCGTGATCGAGACAATCACAATCACCAAAAATGTATGTCCTACAGCAATAAACAGAGAGTTCCATATCCATTGTAAAATAGGCGCTGATGATGTGTTTTCTAGAATTGTAACATAGTTATCAATTATCCAGTTAACAGGTAACAATTTAAAGCCCACCGAAACAACTTCAGATTGAGATCTAAAAGATGTTGTTACACCATAAATTACTGGAATAATCCATATAACACAAGTTACAATTAGCAATATATACGATAAATATTTAGATACACTAATTTTCTTCACTATATTAGTCACCCTACCTTCCTAATTTTTCATTTAGTCATTTTTAGCCATTAAGTAATACTGTATAGCAGATATAATTAATATTACAATTCCAAGTAGGACTGCCATAGCTGATGCCATTCCCGCGATAGATTCTCCATGGCTAAATGCAAGATCCCGAATATACATCATCAAAACTGTTGTACTTTGCTTCGGACCCCCATCTGTCATCATTAATGGCTGTCCAAAAACATTGAAAGCTCCAGCCGTTGACATTACCAATGTATAGATTAATGGAAAACGGATCGAAGGTAATGTAATGTTTTTAAACTTTTGTAATGGTCCAGCTCCATCAATATCTGCGGCTTCATATAATTCCTTCGGTACTCCATTAATGGAAGCACGATATATAATCATATTTCCACCAATACCACCCCAGATTGTTATAACAACAATAATGATCCATGCATATGGTTGAGTGGATGCCCATACAGCTTCTGAACCAAACACATTACTCACTATACCTAATTGCTTGTTAAAAATTAGCGACCAAATTAGAGCCGCAGCGGAAATGGAAATTAATCCAGGCAAATAAATAATTGACTGAAAAAAGCTTTTCCACCTTACATCTTTATGTTCTAAAGCAACAGCAATTGTCAATGGAATAGCTACCATTAAAGGAACAGTTGCACCCACAAAGATAAAGGTGTTTTTCATACCATTAAAAAACTGGCTATGAAATGTCGAATTGTCATTAAATAGAATAGTCTTATAATTATCTAGGCCAATCCAAGTAGGATCACCTATTAAATTCCATTTAGTAAATGATGCATAGATCCCGTAAATTGAAGGTATGAGAATAAACACTAGAAATAAAATGAGATGTGGACCAACAAAAAATAGTGGTGTTAAACGTGATTTTTTATTCATCGTTATATTACCTCCTGCTCCTTGCATTAAAATTTCAGCAGAATCATCTACTGTTATAGCCTTTTATTCAACTATGTAATTGTTTCAAATCAATTAAGAAATCTTCATGAAAAATCGTTATATCAAAACCAGCTTTTGGGGATAAAAAGTAATGCGCCTAAAAATACGGCACATTACTCTTTATTCTATTCTTCCTCAGTCTCAGCATTCTCAATATCCAATGAACCTTCGGCGACTTTATCATCAACAAACTTTTGCATATCCTCTAATCCTTGTTCAAGATCTATCTCACCATGAACTATTTCTGCAACATAATCATCCAAGGCTTCTGCTACATATGGATAATGTTCATATGTGTATATATACAATGATTCAGTTTCTTCTTCATTTGAGGTAAAGAACGACTGCATAAACTGATCATAATCTGGACTCTCTACAACATCTTTACTTGCAACAATCTGACCTGCTTCAGCCCATTCTATTGAGTTTTCACGAATAAACTCTAGAAATTCGCCAATACCTTCTTCTTTTTCATCAGATCTTTGTTCATTTTTTAACATCGAAAATAAATGTGAAGAGGATCTATTTGTAAACTTGTCAGGTTCAAACGCATAAATATTTGTTACCCCAAAATTTAAACCAGCATCTGCATGCGCTGTAGAACTCCAAGTTCCATCTGTAGAAAAGAGGACATTTCCTGATTGAAACATTAAGTAACCATCTTCACCAAACGGAGTCATTAATCCAGCATCAGCAATCTCCTTAATTGCCTCAATCGCTTCTTTCATTTCTGGTGTATTTACAGCTGGGTCTCCATCAACTTGTATATCCCCATCTAGGTTTTGGATCTGCGCTAAAATAACCCAGCTCAACAATGCATCATTAACGACATAATCACCATCATCCAGCTTCCCTTGTAAAGAAAGTATTTCGTCAAACGTAATTACATCATCATCCAAGAAGTGCTCGACATCATACTTCTCTAATAAATCTTTATTATAGTACATAGCACTACCATGAATATCAAGAGGAACAGTATATTGAGTACCATCAATATTCCCTGCAGACCAGGCCTCATCTAAATAATTTTCCTCTTTTATTTCTGACTGTGCATCTAAAACTTTTGTCATTGGTTCTAATAAGTCCTGCTTAACAAAACTAGGTACACGGTCAGCGTGGATAAGAGCCAAATCAGGGATACCACTTCCAGAATTTAAAACCGTATACATTTTCGTATACATTTCTGATGTGATAACGTGTTTTACCTCAATTTCTGGATCAGTTTCATTATACGCCTTAACTAACTCGTCCATATAAACACCATCATCACCAGTTAATGGCGTCCAAAATTCAATTGTATTTTCATCACTTCCGCAACCTATTAAAGCAATGGACATCAATATAGCCAATGCAGGTAGCATATATAATTTTTTCATCAACATTTTCTCTCCTTATCATTTTCTACCCAAAACATCTTTTTTATAACTTCTTATTGATAAGTATACATAGAGCGGAAAACGTTGTCAATAACTTTTGGGTTGTTCACTATTTTGTTATACGTATATGATGAAATTCATTAAGGAGGTTGTATGTGAGAAAAATTGGATTACTTGTTTAAGTGTTGTTGTTCCGGGGTTTATAAAGGTGTTGCACAATTTATTTCTTGACTATACATTTTAATCAAGAAATAAATTGTCCATATATCTTAATGTTTGTTACGATAACTTTGCAGTAGAGTTACGTACAATTAATTTTGGTTCATAAACAACAGAATCTAATTTTTCAGACTCCTTATTTGGGGCATTTTTATTCTGTTTAATCAAATCTAAAATGAGCTTGGCAGCCATTTCACCTAATTTGCTTTGCGGATGCTCAACGGTCGTTAATTTAACTTCTGAAACATTTGCCAAAAATGAATCATCAAAACCAACTATCGAAATATCTTCTGGCACCCTGAGCTTACGATTTCTAATAATATCTAACAATTTAACTGCTAGTTCATCATTATAGCAAATAACACCTGTGGGCCAATCACCATTACTAGATGACAATATTTTTTCAAAATCAGTCAATGTTTTATTATTCTTTTCACTGGTTGTGTAAGTAATAATATTATTAGGTATAATCGTTGTTTGATGATCTCTATGTGCCTTCAAATAGCCCTTCATCCGTTTCGCACCTTGATGATCATCTGTTTTGAAAAACCCTACTATATTTTCGTGACCTAGCTTAATAAGATGCTCAGTTTGTAAATAACCACCTTTTTCATCATCTAGGACAATACTTGTTGGTTCTAATTCATCATAGTAGGAATTAATCATAATATAAGGTATTTTTTTACTTTCTAAATTTAAATAATAATTAATATTTGGATTGGAGATTGCACTTTTTGTTGGTTCAACAATAACCCCATCAAAATTTTGTGATAGAATAGTTTCTAGTACATTTTTTTCAGTCTCATGATTATTATTCGTACTAAAAAGACTTACATTATAACCATTCTCACTTAAATATTTCTCCGCTCCCCTAATAATTGATGGAAAAATATAGTCAGAAATATATGTAGTTACGATCGCAATATTTTTTGACTGATTCGCATTCATCTGAATTTCGCTTTCTGTACGATCAGCACAGAACGTACCAGAACCTTGCTTACTATACAACCATCCCTTCGTAACCAAGTCACCAATAGCCAATCTCACAGTATGACGACTAACACCAAACTCCTTCATTAATTCACTTTCTGAACTAATTTTTTGATTTGGCTGGTATGTACCATCTAATATTTTCGATTTAATAGAATCTTTGACAATACTATATTTTGTTTTCATCGTTACACCTCAAATAATCAATCAAGTATTTTAAATTCTTTTAGTTAACCGTATAAGTTCACCCACTATCATAACATTTTATGAACTACAATGATAATAAGAATATAAAAAAGACACGAAAGCGTTTCAACTACGGAAATAATTGATGTAATGGGAAGTTCTCTAACCTCACACCTAGTGATTAAGAAGTAATAAAATCATCTCATCAAGTTGTCTGTTTTTTAAAAATAGGAACGAGTTCAGTTCAATGTACGCTATTTACCTTGTGTTCTTTTTCCTGACACAACATTTCCATGACCATCTTTCCCCATAAAGACATATGTTTTACACCATTTCTCCCAATCCCAGGCCAATGTAACAACCCCATTTAATGTTGCATGGTGATCACTTGATAATGTGAAATGATTACCTGAAACATGTTCCAATAATAAGCGATCTAGTTGCTCAGATTCAGTAGATAAGTAGACTTCTTTAGATTCTATTTGACCATTATGATCTTGATCAAAATAAAGTAATTCCCATTTCCCTAGTAGTTCTTCTTTCTCTACAACGATTTCTTGTTCCCCTGCATATCTTTCTGGTGATACAAGTGGCCAACCATCTAAAGTCCAACCTATTTTCCGCACATGAAGATAATGACCTTTATCATGCTCTTTTCTAACGTGATGGGCAACATAATAACTTTCTCCATCTTTTAACACAGAATTATGTCCAGGAGCTTTCCAACCTTGAGCATGATTAAACTTATAACTACCTAACACTTTCATTCCCACTTGACCAGGTGGTAATGTAATATCTGTCATATCATGACCATTAAAATCGAGGTAGGGACCCTCAATATTTCTAGAGCGTGCAACTCTGATGTTATAATCGACAAATAGTGAATCATAAGACACAAACAAGTAGTAATAATCATATTTTTCATTATAAATAATATAAGGACCCTCTATTGCTCTTTCCACACTCAAATGTCTTCTAGCAATCAATTTACCCTTTCCATAATCTACAAGTTTTCCTGTCTTTGGATTAATTTCAGAGACAAAAATCCCATCAAAGAATGATCCATACACCATCCATGGCTTACCGTCTTTATCAAAGCTAATATTAGGATCTATTGCATTTGGTCCCTCGTCTTGTTTCGTTTTAAATACCTCTCCCTGATCTTCCCATGGCCCTTCAATATTTTTACTCGTTGCTACACCAATCAATGATTGAGTTTTGCCAAATTGCGAGGCAGCATAATATAAAAAATATGTATCACCAAATTTAACAACATCTGGTGCCCACAAACCTTTAGCACCTGTCCACTCTCGGGCAGTATCAGGAACGTCATCAAAAGCACGTCCAACCCATTGCCAATTCATTAAGTCTTTTGATTTACGTATTTGAATTCCTGGTTTAAATGTACCACCAACTTGTGCATCAGTAGAAAAAACATAATACCAGTCCCCATCTCTAAATAATGCTGGATCATGAACATTATTGGTTGTCCATAACGATACATTAGCTTCTATTTTTTCATTATATGATTTATCTTTTGGTATTTCGTCTATATTAAACATATTTAGATCCTTTCTATGCAAGAGGATGAATATAAAATATTGGCAGGGCCATTCTTAATATATAAGAATATTCCTGCCATTATAAAAATATATCTATTACTAAGCTATGACCTAATTTTAAGGTAGATTCTATAGCAACCGATCAAAAGATCGATTGCTATTTTAGTCTTTTAATGGTTTAGTGAATTTCATAATACGATTTATAGCCAATCCGATACTATATGTAGTTTTGTTGAACCGTTCTCAAATACACACAGTACCGAATTGTCTGATTCTGATAATTATGAAATTCACCTGGTTATTAAAATAGCTCGTCTAATGCTTCTTGTCTAAATTCATTTGCTTTTTCCGTTAAGTTAGGAGCAATATCATGGGCATTAACTTCACCATTGATAATTGCTTCTTCAACATTACCATATTCTCCACCGAAGTAAACTTCATCCAAGAATGTCTGGAATCCAGGAGCAGCTGCACCACCAAGTGGAATTGGCTCTTTTGCTCTTTCTAGGAAGTCATCATAATAATGTGAATCTGGAAGCAACGTTCTTAGCTCACTCCAAATCTCTTCGTCATTAATGATAGGAAGTTCATCCGGGAACGGAAACATAGGCTCTCCCTCTTCAGTTTCCATTGTTTTAAATGCTTCTAATTTTGCTTCCCAACCATCTTTACCCCAGCCAAAGAATTTCAACAATTCATAAGCCTCACGTGGATAGTCTGTTGCCAATGAAATTGAACCAAAATCAACAAAAGCCGGCTTGTGCTCAGTTTCTGCATTGTCCCCTTTAGGTACTGTGTATGGTACCCATTTGATTCCTTTATCTACAAACTCTGGTTCAGCAAACAATCCATTTGTCCACCAAGCATCTAACTGCATTGCAACTTTACCAGAACTCCCAGCCCATAACTCTCTGTCACCAAAAGCGGCTTCTGCTTCATCAGTATCAAAGAATGGTGCATGAACTCCGCTTCTGACAAATTCACCATGTTGGGTAGTTGCATCTGCCCAGTCACCAGTTAAATCATAACTTTCTCCATCCCAACCAAATTCACCATCTGCATCTTTGTTAATAATCGGTGCCATTGTAAATATTTGTGTAAATGTATTATATCCAAAAATACCCTCTTCTGGAATTGTCATCTCTCTCATAAGATCTAACATCTCGCTATATGTCCAGTCAGGTGACGGCATATCGACGTTCATTTTATTAAAAAGATTTTCATCTAAGAAAACAGTGTATGGTAGATATTTTGCCGGTGCAGCCATTTTTCTTTCACCATCGAAATATCCTTTATCTTGTAGCGTTGTTAAAATTGTATCACTTTCTGGGTCATTCTCAAAATACTCAGTGAAATCACCTAACCATGCATTTCGTACGGCTATATCAACATTACCTAGGTACCAGAAGACATCTGGTAACTCACCAGTACTTGCTAAGTTCATAATGTGGTCATTCCATCCGTCTTGTTCTAATTCGACAAGCTCAACAGTAATATTTGGATATTTCTCCATGAATTTATCAGCTAAGAACTTGTTAAGTTCTCCATTTGAAAAAGAAGCATACGTAAGCGTAATATCTTCCTCTGTCATTGGTTCTAATGCTGATTCCCCTCCACCACCATTATTGCCATTGCCTTCAACTGAATTATTATTATTTGATGCATTACCGTCTGATGGCTTATCATCACCAGAACATCCTACTGCCAAGAATAATACGAGAAACATTGCTACTAAAACCCCAAATAGTGATTTTCTTTTCATTTTGTTTTCCCCCTTCTAAATTAAGAGTAATATTTTATATTACAGTGAATAATCACTGGTAATATCAATACAAATGGCCTAATTCTTTAAAATGTTATCATGTGGCTTTTAACCACCACCTTTCATAAGGTAAATCTGTAGATCATTATTCACCTGTAATTCCACTTCTATCGACACTTTCCACAAAGTATTTTTGTAGAAAGAAGTAGACAACTAATAGTGGCAACATGCTGATCACAGTACCAGCCATCTTAATCCCTTCATTAATTTTATTTGGACTATTTTCAACTACTGGATACATTGCTTCATAGTTTTGTTCAAACTGTTGTAATTGTAATAAAACAGTTGTAATATCATTTGACTGACTCGTTAAATAAAGTGTTGTTAAATATGTTTCATTCCAGTACCAAACAAAGGAAAATAGAAAAGATATAATAAACGCCGGAACGGCCATTGGAATTGCAATTCTAAAGAACAGTGTTAATTGACTTGCGCCATCCACTTCCGCTGCCTCATATAATGATTGAGGTGTTTGTTTAAAAAACTGGAAGAACAACAATATAAATATCGAACTATTTAAACCTTGTCCCAATGCCGCCGGAATTGTAAATGCATTCAGTGATCCCGTGAGTCCTAACTCACTAAACAAGCGATACTTAGGCATCATTAAAATTTGTGGCGGAATGATGAATGTTAATATCATTAAGACAAATAGCGTTCGCTTTAATGGAAATTCATATCGCGCAAAACCAAATCCAACTAATGATGCTGCAGCTACTTGGAAGATCGTTGGGATTAACGATAGTGATAAACTTCCCTTTAACGCAGCTTTTAAATTCATTACAGAAAATGCTTGTTCATAGTTTCTCTTATAGAAAGTCGAAGGTATCCACTTAATAGATGAATCTAGCAAATCTGCCAATGATTTCATGCTCGTAACAAATATGTGTAGCATTGGATAGAGATAAACAAATCCAATACTCACTAATAAAGTATAAATTACAAACTTTAACACAAAGCCCCTTTTCTCATTAAAACCGAATAGAAATCGTGATGATTTCTCTTTCGTTATTTGTACTTTTTCTTTGAAACTAAGTTTTTCATCTTTCATTTGAGATAGGTAGCTGTTTGTTTTTGGCAATCCCATAGTACCTCCTCCTTTCTATACTCGCCTTTTTTCTTTTTTCTCACGGAACATCAAGAATATAATTAACAGTAAAATTGTGATGATGAGTGCATACATCCAAGCCATCGCAGAGGCAAATCCATATCCTCTTGTTGCCGAAAACATATTTGCATAAATTAAATCGATGATTGGGTTTTGCGCACTATTGGCTAATGTCACAAGCGTATAAACAAGATTAACTAAAATGATTGGTTTAATGGTCGGAAGAGTAATTTTCCAAAAACACTCCCATGCTGAACCTCCATCAATTTTCGCTGCCTCATATAAAGCTGGATCAATTTTTTGTAAAACAGCAATAAAGATTAATATTTGTACACCGGAATACCAGAGTATAATAATCAATTGACTGAATAGACCACCAATGACTTCCGCAAACCAAATTGGAAATATTTGCGTTAAAATTCCAATAATAACACTCTCGTTAATCATCGGAATTGTTGCTGCACCTTGCTCGATAAGCATATTCATAACTGGTCCACTTGCTACGATCACCGGGAGGAAAAAAATCGTTCTAAACATCCCCCTAAACCTGATGTGTTCATTGAGTAATAAAGCGATCATTAACGCAAATACAACAATAACTGGTAGTCTTAAAGCTGTGTTTAATAAAAATTGTAGTAATTCTTGTATAAAAAACATATCTTTTAGCCATACATCAAGGTAGTTTTTTAGCCCTACAAAGTTATATTGTAACCCGATCGGAGTAATTCTCATGTTATTTAAACTAAAGTAAATCGATTGGATAATGGGCCATAACACTAAAGCCAGAAACCCAATTAACCAAGGAAGTATAAACAAATAGCCATAAATTGTTTTTCTTTTCATTTTTATTTTCAATGGTTTTGCACCACCTTATAAGACAAACCTTCAACAGTTACCCCATCAAGGGTTTTAGCTTCTTCTTCATAATTGAGATAAATGATCGCGCCATTTTCGTAAGTAACTTTTGTAATACCATCTGTTCGTTCATAATCATTAATAGTTGAACCATTTGTTAAATCGTAAACTTCTTTTAATTCGTGATAGTACTCTTTCATCATGTCCTCGTACCGTTCGTACATTGAACTATAAATATGTGATGAGTTAGTGTACAACAGAGCTGATGGATCTTCTTCAGTAATATAAAAAGATGGGTTTAAACCTTGTTCAACTAATTGTAAGAAAAACTCCTCCTGATTCGCCTGAAAATTCGTATACTCCGAGTAGAGTGGAACAATTCCACGTAGGACTAATGATACAAATGGAATGTCTTCATCCGTAAATACATAATCTGATGAATTTGTCGGTAAATCAATGATTTTATCTGCATATTCCCACAGATACGAGAATGGTTGCTCTAACAACAAATTAAAGTTTTGATCGTAATCTGAAACAATAGTTTCGTAATGCTCTTTCGTTTGGATTCTATCATGCTCCTTATTTTTCTCACTATAAGAAAATAATTCGTTTGATATTCCACTAATCATAATGTTTTCAATACTATTCTTCTTATACTCTTCTTTCATTTCTTCCATCAGTTCAACAGAAGACTCTGGTTGTAAATAATTAAACGTCTTATATACTTTTCCATACACATTATCGTTATATGTTCGTTTGTTAAATTTTTTCATTACTTTATATCTCGTACTACCTAACTCCTCTGTATTGATCCTTAACGCATCATTGTATAAATAAAGGTCAATATCACGTTCCTGACTTTCTTCAAGTAAATCATGTAGTGTATATTCATCACTTAACTTAGACTCAGGTTGAAATGAACGGATAGGTAAACCACCATAATACCCCTTACTTTGCCAACCTTTATAAATCGATAAAATATTTTCTACCCCATCAACTTGCAGGTTTTTAAATATATCACTCGCCTGTTTGAATGTTGTCATGGAAACATTTTTCTTAAAGACTAATCCTTTTTCTAAGTCCGATCCAAACAAATCAACCCTAATATTAAATTCATTTTCTGTCTTAGTAATTAATTCATTCTCTAATAAAAATTTTTGATATTTTTTAGCCAAGCCCATATATGTTGCTTCGTCTTCAGAAACAAATTCATAGCGAACCTTAATATCAAAATTATTTAGATCTTTTTGCCTAACAACCATTGTTCCTGTATCCTGACTTGTTGGTTGATTATAAACTTGTCTATAAATAAATTTTGAAGTGATCCAGTTATAAGGAAGTATCGCTCCATTCGGATATGCCTCAATCTTCGAACTAAGCTCGCCTTCCTCAATAATTCCTAAATAACCGATTTGTGAGTCAGTTTGTACCATTCCAAACACGGGTGCCAAGACTTTTTCCGGTTCTTGAAATGGATTCATTTTATTAAATAGTGACAGTACATGAGGGTCGTCAACACCAACGTTATCACCATAAACCATTTCGGAATATGGTTGTCTATATTTTCCATCATTATCTTCTAGATGAATTAAAGCACCTGATCCATCTGGAATAAACATGTAACCTTCTCGATCACCTAATTTAGAATAACCTAGGAATGGGTATACATAGAATCCCGAAACTTTGTATCGATCACTTTCTTCTGTAATCTTATCTTGTGGAATTTCTACAACGAATCCCTCGTCAACTAGATTCACTTCTACATCAAAGGAGATTTCAAGTTCTGGGTAGCTCACTGTAGCCACAAAACCACTATCATGATAGGTAATTTCTTTTTCCGGATTTTCTGAATACATATCTGCGCGATATGTGACAATATTTGTGCCCACTAAGTATTCCATCACAATCGATGATTTCATAAAGTTGTCCCATGATTCATTACTTTTTACAGGGTCATCTATTGTTGAATACATCACTGCGCCTGTTTCCTTTTCTCGCATAATAATTGATAAGTTTTCTTCCTTGAAATACATTTCATAATAATCATTGTCTAATAAAAACTCGTGTCCATCGATTTCCTTCTGAGTCGAATCAATAAATAGTGGACGATTTTCTGGTGCTGTATCATCAACATCAATTTGTTCAGGTGGAGGTTCTATAGCCCCGATCTCTTCCCCTTCTTCAGCAACTTCATCTACGTCATCCACATCGTCTGTTGCTTCATCATCTGGTTCTACATCTGGGATATCAGGTGTTGTCATATCACCTACTGGACCAGAGTCATCACCAGTGTAAAGGAATATAAGTAATGCTAAAGCTAACACAACAAAAAGGATGAGTTTGATATAGGTTTTGATCTTAGCCATTTTCAATTCTATACACCCCCTCATTAAAGATAGAGATTACAAATGTGATTAACTGCGTGATTAGGACATACACAATAAATAATACTAATACTGCTATAAGTAACGTAAATAACGTAAGAAAGATCACTTTAAATGTTTCTTTGACCGAAAAATCGTTCACTTCTTTTATCATGCTAAAGATGAGTATAAGCACCCATGAATAAACGACAAAATTCGCAAACTGCAGAAGATATTCTTCGTTAAATGTTAATACATTACTAGTCAGAATTAGAAATGGTTTAAAAATAATGTAAGGAGCAAATGAATAAACAAAACCACTAAATATATGTCTAAACGAACCAATTCCATCATTAATCGTACAGATCAAATAATTTGAAATAATGATTAACAGAAGTGCTGCGAAAACCAATGCAAAATCTGATCCAATCGTATATCTGCCTTCTTCAATAGTCCTAAATATAAAACCACTAAAGTATTTATCTCCTACATAAATGATGAACAAAACAAACATTAAAATTGTTGACGATAGCATACTTGTTTTATTTTCATATCTGATACTATAAAAGCTATCCAATGGATGTCTTAAAAGATTCTTTACAAATCCTAAATCCTTTAATAACTTCAAATTATACTTCTGATCAAGCCTTGTTCTAAATCTTTGCCAAAAGCGATATTTTCTTTCAACAAACCCTAACACTTTAAATAGAATATACAAACCTACTATAACGAATAAAGCAGTTATAATATTTTCACGCAGCCAAATATTACGAACTTCCCAAAAGGAATCAGAGTAACCTGGCTTATATTTGGCTAATGTAAAGGATTTTAGTGCTTCTTCATAATTCTCATCTTTAAAATGCGCTTCCCCTAACCCTAAGTTGGCAAAGTCAAATAAACTGTTTAATTTAATAACTTCTTCCCAAGGCTCTTTACTCGCTTCATAATGTCCGTCTTGATAAAGTGACAGAGCTGTATGGACTAACGTAGCAAATTCCGTTGGTTCAAATATTTGGATTTGATTTTTCTCAGGATCTAAAGCATAGATATTATCATTTTTATCTAATGCAATGGCCGAAATTTTACTAAAAAGTCCCACTCGTTGCCTACCATCATCTCGACCACCAAATACGAATAATAGGTTTCCTTCACTTGTATATTCATAAATAAACCCATTCTCGCCAGCAACAAAGACATTTTCTAACGAACCAATATCAATTGAAACTGGAAAAGGATCATAGACTTCTGTTTCAAAGATATTCAAACCAGCCATATTTAACTTTTTAATCGCGTCCACATTCTCTCCTTGTGAAACGGTGAATACTAACCCTTTACTATCAAGATTCATATTTGTTGCAGTAGGAGGGATCGTGTCAATCATTTTACTTAATTGTTCTTCCGTGAATATAGTTTTTCTAAAAGCTGTTAATGGTGAGACAACGGTGGGATTCGGAGCAAAATACCCGATAAACTCACCATTGTTCGCATTGATTTGGATAAGACCATTCGAATTCCCTCTTGAAATAATGAACATATTATCCCTACGGTCAACCGCTACTTTCTGCGGTACAAAAGTCGCAGTTTTTCCATATAATATGCTTTCTGGTTTCCCGAACTCATCTAATAATTCACCCGTTAAAGAAAACACAAAAACTTTCGTTTCTACTTCATCAGCAACATATAATTTATCATCTTCCGAAATAAACAACCCATTTGGTTTAGATAATACATCCTCACCTATAATCCGAACGAGATTTCCCTTTTTATCACCTACTAAAATTCTTTGGTGGCCTGTATCAGAGACATATATGAGCCCATCTGGTCCAATTTTTAAGTCGGATGCTTGGGAAAATAGTTCATCGTCGAATTTAACGATTGTATCGCGAACAGTATATGCGGACTGTGTTTCTACATAATTTCCATATCCATCCTCTGTAAATGTTTTGTATGCTGTATTAGCAGATACTTGCGTAAAATCTACAAAGATGGATATGGAAAAAGCTATTAAGATTAATATAAATTTACTCTTTTTTAACATTCTCACACCTACTTTAGCCCCGAATGTGACATTGTGTTCATAACCAAACTTTGTAAAATAATAAATAAAATCAAATTAGGAGCAAACATAATTAACGATGCTACCGCCGCCATTCCCTGTCCAACAACTACATTTGTTTCAGCAGCAAGTGTATTCATAAAGAAAGCCAACGTTCTCATATTCTCACTCGTTGTAAATAGAGTGGACGTTTCTAAGTCATTCCATGCCATTTGGAAAGCCAAGAGTGCCGCTGTGGCTAAAGCTGGTTTAATTAATGGCAGGATCACCCTTGTGTAAATTTTGAAATCAGTTGCGCCGTCTATAATTGCAGCTTCAATTAATGAGTCTGGTATTTGATCAATAAATTGCTTGATTAAGAATAACCCTACAGGCATTGCAACTAATGGAAGGATATGAGCAAAAAATGTATCCTCAATACCAATAAAGGAGATTGTTAAAAACCTCGGAATCATTACAGCAATTGGTACGAACATGAGCGCAGCATTATTGATCTCAAATAACACAAATTTCCCTCTAAAGTTCTTTTTGGAAAGAACATAACCTGCTAGCGAAGCTAAAATCACCGATAAAAATACTACCGAACCAGTAACAATGATACTATTCAAAACATATCTACTTAGAGGTATACCTGAAGCATTTGCTAGTTTAAATAAATTTTGGAAATTCTCAAATGTCGGTCTAATCACGAAAAATCTCGGCGGAAATGCATACAATTCATCGAGCGGCTTAAATGCATGGTTAATAATATATACAATTGGCAATAACATAAATATTGCAAATGGAATTAAAAATGCATAAAGCTTCAATTGACTCTTATGAAACTTTTTTGGATTATTACTGCTTCCTATTAATGCCATATAATCTATCCTTTCTAATTATTCACTAAATAACTTTTTCGAAATGTGTGAAAAGAAATAAATAATCAACAACAGTACAACAGAAAGTGCTGCAGCATAACCCATTTCAAAACGAATAAAACCATAATCTTCAATGTGGTTAACGATCAACTGACCGGCATAGGAAGGTGTCGGGTTAGATCCTGTTAACTCTACTCCAATCGCACCTGTAGAGAACGTACCGACTATCGCCATGACCGCTCCAAATAGCATTTGTGGCTTCATTGACGGGATTGTAATATAGATTAACTCTTGGAATCGATTACGAATTCCATCGATTGCACCAGCTTCATATAATGTTGGATCAACATTTAAAACACCTGCAAGCATAGCCAAGAAACCAACACCCATACTACTCCATAAAGCAACAACAATCATAATCAACATGATGAACCGTGTATCTTGTAAGAAAATAATCGGCTCGGTAACAATCCCCAATCTTATTAGTATACTATTAACATATCCAGCCTGGTTCCCACTAAAAAGCACTTTCCATACAACAGCCATTGCAACTCCAGATGTCATTGAAGGAGAATAAAAAATTAATGCTAATATTGTCCTAGGTACCTTTGTTAGTTGCGCTAGGCTCCATGCTAGCAGGAAGGATAATATATATCCTCCCGGCCCCACAATGACTGCAAATAATATTGTATTTGGTAATACATATTGCATAAAAATTTCATCCTGTGTTAGTAGATTAATATAGTTTAAAAAACCTACTAAACCTGGAAACTCTATCGTATTGAAATTTGTAAATGATAGAGTAACCGCAATGATGATCGGCAAAATAATGAAAAGTGAAAATAATAGAATATATGGGAGCAAAAAGAGATATGAATTCTTATTGTCCTTTTGCATAAATTTGCCCTCCGTTATTCATTATCAATTTCAGGATTTGAATATTCTTTAACCATTTTTCCATCCTTCATATATCCAAATTCCTCTAATTTTCTAAATGTCTCTCGATTAATTCGTTTACTCGCTAAGTCTATAGCTGTTCTTAAGTTGTTTCCATCTAACACGATCGAGTTATATGCGTTACTTATTTCCCTTTCAACCATATAACTTCCCGGAACACGAGGTACTTCTACGAGCCACTCAGTTTGTTCAAGAATAACTTCTTTATGACTTGTAATCCATGGCAAACCTTCATATGCTTCTATATTTGCTGGATTCCAAATATACTCTCTTCCATATGTTGTTTGAAGAATATTTCCAAAGGTTACTTGAACATCAGTACTTGACCACCACTTTAGAAACTCCCATGCTTCATCTTGTTTGTCCGAGTCTTCGAATATAAAGTTACTCTCTGCACCACCAGCAGACCATCGCTCTACTTCACCATCTTCATTCTCATATCCTGGCATAAGGGCAATATCCCATGAATTCGCAATCTCAGGCGCTGCATTTAAAATTAAGTTGTACATAAAGTAATCTGAAATACCAATTGGGATGGAACCATCTCTAAATTGTTGGTAAAAACTTGGTACATCATAAGGTGTATTATAAATCGTAAACAATTCTGTTAACTCTCTTACACCTTCAATAGCTTCCTCCTCATTCAAAGCTGTTCGGCCAATTGTGTCCCCATAAAAACGACCGTCATTTTGATAAATAATTGGCATTGTCCCTGCGAAGGTTTTCAAACCTGGCATACCAGCAGTTGGGAAAAAGAAATTCATTCCTTTACGTTGCAATTCTGGTAAATATGTTTTAACCTGATCTAACGTATCTGGTATAGGTAGACCTAATGAATCCATTATATCTTCTCTATAAAACAGTACCCAGAAATTCATCGTATCGGGCAATGCATATATACCACCCTCAACCGTCGCTGGAACATGTAGTCCTGTAGGGAATCTATTAAAAACTTCGTCGAAATCCTCATATTCTGTCAAATCCTTTAGCGCTCCCCTAATCGCTATTTCAAAAGGTAGTGCATAATTTGTCCCAACAGCAACATCAGGAGCTTCTCCAGCTGCATTTGATAAAATCAGTTTATTTTCATCCGGCATAATAGATATATCTACCTTTATACCAGTCTTAGCTGTGAATTCCTCATCGATTAACCTCTGAATAATTTCAATATATTGTCGTGGGCGGTTAATCCAAACTTGTAAATGATCAGGATTAATATTGTCGACCGCATAATCTTGGTTACTAAATGATCTAAAAAGCCTCTCAATTTTTGCGAATTGCTTTTTGAAAAAACCAACTTCCTTTGGGAGATCCTTTTCATCTTGGTAAAAATAAAATTTGTCTATCGCTATGCCATTGTCATTTATTTCTTGTAATAAATTCCCTAGATTCGCTGTGATGGAGTTATCTCCTGTCGACAATTCATCTTTTCTTACAATAAGTTTATTCACTTCTTTTGCAAGACTTCGCAATTGCTTTTCAGCAATGTTTAATGATGAGAAAGCACCTATTTCCCTCACATCAGGGTTAAACACCTTAACATCCTCATATAGTTCATTCATTTGATCAGCCCAGTCGATAAACTGATCAGTAATACCTGGAATAAACTCTTCAACTCTTATATCACGATATTTGTCTGTGTTATTTCCTACTAAGTTTGTTAATTCAAGTGATAACGATTGTATCTCATTGATCAATTGTTCAACTTTCTCAATCGTTGTAGTCAAATAATCTAGACTAATCGTAAAGCTAACTGTATGTTCCCCTGCTTCTAAATAAACAGGTATATCGGTATCGCTTTCAGGATTTGTGAAAGTTTTATGCGTAAAATTGGATGCATAGTCAAGTGGATAATTTTTAAATTGCTGAAATGGAATTTCTCCATCTATTTTAATATTCATAAAAACTGGAAAATCAGGTTTTACGTCTTGACGATAGTTTAAACCTAAATAATAAAAACCAGACTGTTCAACTTCAAAGTCATATTCAATTGTATGTCCCGGTTTTTTATATGCGTCAGCATCTAAATAGTTTAGCTTACGTTTACTTGAACTATATGGCGTTAGATTTAAATCAAATAGTGTTCCCGCTCGAATCGCAGAGTCATTTCGATATGTAGCATCTTCCGCTTCAATGATAACTAGTTCATTTCCATCAACTTCGCCTTCTTCATAATCCTGTAACTCTTTTTCTGTAGAAAGGATCACTGAGTCCATGAAAATACTACCTTCTAAAACTGATAAAGTGATTTCGTTTTTCCCCTTGTCTAACTTGATGAAAAATGGATCACTTCTTCTATAACTAGAATCATTCACAAACTTTTCTTGCCATTCATCTACTTTTACTGGTTGAGGAATAATTTCGTTTCCATATTTATCTTTTGGAATTTCCTCAGGACCTTCCCATCTACTCTCAAACGTTAAATTTCGTAATTCGTAAAAAGGAAACTCATTGTTAACTTGCATTTCAAGCTGTGTAGAAAGAACATTCGTTTTTTCAGTTGTGTAATTAAAACCAATGTAATAGAGCGCTGTTTCTGGTGCATCAATCGTTATCGTCGCCTCTTCATTTCGCTCAACCTTTACAACATCAGCTCCGTCATGAGAACTGATAAATGACGTATCAGTTACTAACTCAGCAATATTATCAAAGACTATATCCTTACCAGTATATTGATTGGTCTGAACTTCATCTATATACGTACTATATTTTTCATTAAGAATTGACGCAGCTTCTTCAAATATAATTTCATCTTCTACCGATAACTCAGATTTAGAATCTGATTTTTCCGCCTTCACATGGAGTACTGATGAAAGTGGAATTTGGGAGAATAGTAAAATTAATACGATGACAAAAACATGCGCTTTCCTTACTTGCCTGGTAATCAAACATATCACCCCAAGATTTCAACTTAGTCTAATAGGTTTCTTCATAAACCTAGCTTACATCTTACAAAGAGATTGAGTTACATATATTACTTACACCATAGATATCACTGTTGCTCCCTTCGTCTGTATCCGTTTTCAATAAACACAAATAATAAGTTATATATAAAAGTCTTTGTTTTTCAGATGGCGTTTAATATATAACCTTGATTAAATGTACGTACCCGAAAAAATCGGAAAAAATAACTCGTACGTACATTGGTTATTTTTATTATAAGCATGTTCCTTTAAGTTGTCAATACTAAATATAATTTGCATCATTATTTTCTCACCAAGACCCCCATGTAATAGCAAAATCCCAATTATTGAAAATAGCCAATACGTTGCTATATATAGTTATGTTGGTTTTTTATTATATACAGTACCAATTCAGCCGAGTTAAGGTAACTTATTGAAAGTTTAATTATTCATTAAGATGATCTCCAACTAATTTTGCTATATTATTAATAAATGTTGTTTGCGCGTATTCTAGCATGATAACGAGCATCAATAAGCTGAAAGATTTCATCGAAACATGCATGTCATTCACCATATACAATAAAGGTACGTGTTTTACTTTTCCAAATCGCGCTTCATTTTCCATTCATAAATGGGAAGTTTTGCCTCTCTTTCTATCTGTCTTGCAATCATCGCTTCTGATTCTACTTCAGATTTGCTTCCACGGTTTTCCTTTTTTCTCAAAACAAACTTTTTTTACACAGTGTAAATATTAAAAGACTACCAAAAGACCAAGACAAGAAGGGGCAGACCCTTGTGTCGAAGCCGTTTCAGTAGTCCCTTATTTCAAAATTAAAATCTGTATCAATTTCGATACAATATGTGATATCGTTAGATCTTTCAAAGTACAAAATCGTCTGAATTGGGCATTATGAAATTCACTCAATTAATAAACAAATAACCCATCAAATTCCTCTATAAATTCTTTACTCAGTGGTTCGTTATCTGAAAATAAATCAGGATCGATTTTCAACATTTCAGTAATATAATCAGTCAGCTTCACTGTATCACAAATAAGAACGTCCGCATCTCCTAGCTTTCCATATTCTATTGCACCCTTTTCAGCTAAGATCTTTTCTACTTTCCAATAATGTTCCGACCAACTTAATCCATAGTGCCTTCGTGAAGGGACAAGTATTTCAGTACCATCTGGTAGCACAGTAATCAAATCTTCATGTCCGTCCGTTACCCTACCTGGAATATCCACCCACTCTTCAATTCCATGAATAAACGTATTTCTTTTTAAATCTACCCCTACTAACAATATCTTTGCATGACGATCCAATAATTTACCCCATGAAGATCCTCTTGCACACGGCGTATCAAACTTTTCATTACCTTCTGTAAAAGATTTAGCATCTTTTCCCAAGGCAGCAACAGAGTGAGTCGGATGTAAAGAACGAATCACATTTGGGCGTTTTCTAAATTTTTCAGTTAAAATTCCTATATGTGATGGAGATGTATCAACATAATATTTAGGTTGATTCTTATTCACATCTGCCCATGTATGAGTTGGAAATACGAGTAGCCCATCTTTCATAAAGTTAGAAAAAGCATCAAGTACTGTATCTGCACCACCCTCAACATCTCCAACACTTTTCATTGATGAGTGAACAATAATTGTTCCGTTCTGATCAATGTTCATATCCTTTAATTGTGTTAGTAAATCCTCTTCGTTGTACATTCTAAAAAAAGTCCTCCTAAAAGCCTTTATTCTATTTATAGTCACAAATCCATCATCTATAAAGCATTGTGCAGAGATATCATATTACTAAAGATGCTTCAATGCAAATGATGTTATTTAAAATAAAACCTGATTATCATTTAAAAGAGGCTCATAACTGTCGTTACAAGCCTCCCCTTCATGCAGTCCTATTTATAGATCGCTTCACCTAATTTTAATTCTTTTCTTAATTGTCTAATGTTTGTATCCTTATCAATAATGATACATTCAATCCCTGCCATATCAGCGAATTCATATAGTTGATCTGTGGTTACTTCATAAGAAAATACGGTATGGTGTGCCCCACCTGCATAGATCCATGCTTCAGTTGCTTCAGCCAATGATGGTTGTGGCTTCCATAATACTTTCGCAACAGGTAAGTGAGGTGTTTCTTCCACTCCGCCAACTGCATCAACCTCATTGATAATTAAACGATATCTTCCACCTAACTCAACTAAAGACGCAGCAATCGCATCACCACTCTGACCATCAAACACTAATCGTGCTGGATCTTCTTTTCCACCAATCCCTAATGGTTGTACAACAATTCTCGGTTTTGTCTCAGCAATCGTCGGACAAATTTCCAACATATGCGAACCTAAAATCATTTCATTACCAGGTTCTAAATGGTACGTATAATCTTCCATGAATGATGTTCGTTTGTTACCAGAAATGACTTTCATTACCCGTAGTAAAGCAGCGGTTCTCCAATCCCCTTCACCTGCAAAACCATATCCTTCAGCCATCAAACGTTGTGCTGCTAAACCTGGTAGTTGTTTCATACCGTGAAGGTCTTCAAAGTTTGTTGTAAATGCATTGTAATTTCGTTCCGATAAAAATGACTTCAACCCTAACTCAATTTTTGCCTGTTCTAAAATTGCATCTCTTGTTGGGCCAGGTTCATCTGCTTCAGCTGGTAATTCATATAATTCTTTGTATTCTTCAAAAAGATCTTCTACTTCTTTATCTGAGTATTTAGCCATTTCTTCAACTAAATCACCGATACCATAGTAGTCAACAGTCCAACCAAATTTAATTTGCGCTTCAATTTTATCACCATCGGTAACTGCTACATTTCGCATATTGTCACCGAACCTAGCAACACGTACATTCGTACCTTCTGTCACAGCTACTGCCGTCTGCATCCATTCACCAATTTTATCCGTTACTTCAGGATTACTCCAATGTCCAACTACTACTTTACGTGAAATATCCAAACGTGTTCCAATATATCCATATTCTCTATCACCGTGTGCAGCCTGATTTAAGTTCATGAAGTCCATATCAATTTCTTGCCATGGGATATCACGATTAAATTGTGTATGCAAATGTAGTAAAGGCTTCTGCAATGCAGACAGTCCTGCAATCCACATTTTTGCAGGCGAAAATGTATGCATCCAAGCTATCACACCAGCACAATTCGTATCATTATTCGCTTCAAGCAACACTTTATGGATATCATTTGCATTCGTAAGCAATTTTTTAAAGACTACTTCATTCGGTAAATCACCGTTTTCATTTAAACTATTCACAATTTCTTTTGAGTTATCCTCTACTTCTTGTAAAGCATCATCACCATAAAGGTGTTGGCTTCCTGTCAGAAACCAAAATTCATAAGGCTTAGTCGTCAGCATATTTATTCCTCCAATTTATATATTTGAATCGTTCCATTTATTTTGATAGAAAGTCTTGCAATTGGTTTTACTTTTCTTTCTGTCCGTAGTACGCTTCTGCACCATGTTTTCTCAAATAATGCTTATCTAACAACGCTTGGTCCATATCTGGTGTCGCATGATTTAATTGATAAGTATGCAGAGCCATTTTAGCTACTTCTTCTAACACAACCGCATTATGAACAGCTTCTGCTGGGTCTTTCCCCCAAGAAAAAGGCGCATGGCTATGAACGAGAACACTTGGCACTGCGTTCGGATCAATTTGATCAAACGTTTCAACAATCACATTCCCAGTTTCAAGTTCATATTCCCCGTTAATTTCACTTGCAGTCATCGCTCTTGTACATGGTATTGTTCCATAAAAATAGTCTGCATGTGTCGTTCCTAATGCCGGTAAACTTCTACCAGCTTGCGACCAACTAGTTGCCCATGGTGCATGCGTATGAACAACTCCTCCAATATCTGGAAATTTTTTGTATAACACTAAATGAGTAGGTGTATCTGAAGATGGATTTAATTTTCCTTCAACAATTTGACCATCATAGTCAACAACAACCATATCTTCTATTGTTAGTTCATCATAGGGAACTCCACTTGGTTTAATCACAATAAGTTCCTTTTCCCTACAGATTCCGCTTACATTTCCCCATGTAAAGGTAACCAACCCATGCTTCGGTAAAGCTAAATTTGCTTCTAACACTTTCTGTTTCAAATCTTCAAGCATTTTACTCACCATCCTTAAAATAATTCCTGTGCATATAAAAACATTTATATCTGTATAGTAATATAAATTGTACGTACATGCAATTAATTATATTATACAAGTATAAAATACAAAATACAATAGCTAGTATTTAATATTCCATAAGTTTTTTTAAACAAATGTTTTCATCCATTCATTAATAGATATAAAACAAAATCAACTCATTACGACGCAACAGATTTAGAAAATACAACTTCGGCTAATTTTAATTAGTTTAGGAAAATAGATTTAATTAAAACTTATAAGTATATGTTACAAATTAACTAATTACTTCATCACATAATATTTATTATAACTTTCACTTTAGGTCTAAATACTTATGTCATTTAGCCGATATAATATGAAAGTGCTTACGAATTTTTAGAATATATATGAAAACGGGGCGTGAATCATGAGTAACGGGAAAAGAAGTAATAGGTTTAGGTTCTTTCGGAATAAGGCAAAAAATAAAGTACAGAAAAAAGTCGAGAAAAGGAAGTTTGGATTGTTTAAGTTTTTAAATTGGAGAAATATAAGTATTGGAAATAAATATATCACCTCCTTTTCTGCAGCCGCTATACTATTTTTGCTTTCTGGCCTTATCGTTCATACGCAATTATCTTCTGTAGAAAAAAATGTGACACAACTTGAAAGTGATAGCCAGCTTACATTCGATATGATGCAGATGTCCTCTCTCATTCAATTAAAAGACATGCAGATGGCAGACTATATTATTACCAAAAATCAAAAGTATGTGTCCGAATATGAAGCTTATCATGAAGAGTTTATAGAATTGGAAAATAAACTAAGGCCACTTATGCATACTGATGAACAAAAATCTCTTTTCGAATTTATTAGTGATAATAATAGAAAAATGGATGAAGTTCTTGCTGATATTCAGGAAGTAATCGATGGACAAGAAATTATGTCTACGATCTTTCGAGAACGATCTAATTCTATACGAGTAGGAACAGTGTCAGCACTAGATATGTTAGTGGATAATATTTTTGAGGAACAAAATAACACGTTAGAAAGCACAAATAATAGTATTAACACAAGTATTTTAGTTTTAATTGTTGCTAGTCTCGCTGCGATCGGTTTAGGAATCTTAATTATGCTTCTGATTAGCCGCGGTATTTCTAGGAATTTAAATAAAGTTGTGACGATTACAACAGAAGTTGCAAATGGTAATCTTGTTGTCGATCCAATGGATTACGATGGTAAAGATGAAATTGGTACATTGGCTACAGCAATCAACCAAATGAAAAAGAATATCCATAATATTTTAGGAAAAGTCGCTGATGCATCACATGCCGTATCTTCAAGTAGTGAGGAATTAACACAAACGACAAATGAAGTGAATCAAGGTGGAGAACAGATCGCTTCAACAATGTCTGAACTTGCTTCTGGCTCAGAAGTACAGGCAAATAGCGCATCTGACCTATCCGAAAACATGGGGAATTTTGTCAAAATAGTTCATGACTCTGAAGCGGAAGGTAGAGAAATTGCTTCATCATCTGAACAAGTCTTACAGTATACTGTTGAAGGTGCTGAACTAATGGAAAATGCAGTTAAACAAATGTATCAAATCGATACAATTGTTTCTGAAGCAGTTGGACAAGTTCAAAATTTAGACAAACAATCAAATGAAATCTCTCAATTGGTAGCTGTGATACAAAGTATTGCCGATCAAACAAATTTATTAGCGTTAAACGCAGCAATAGAAGCAGCTCGTGCAGGTGAACATGGATTAGGATTTGCTGTTGTTGCTGATGAAGTTAGAAAACTCGCTGAACAAGTATCTACTTCTGTTTCAGAAATCACGAATATCGTTACACATATCCATACAGAAACAGATCAAGTTGTTACTTCTTTAAATAAGGGATATGAAGAGGTTAAGGAAGGAACAGAACAAATTGAAAGAACTGGAAAGAACTTTGAAGTCATTGATGAATCTATTTCAAATATGGTAGAAAAAATCGTCGTTATATCGACTAATCTAAGCAATATTTCTAGTAACAGTGATCAAATGAACAATTTAATTCAAGACATTGCATCAGTATCCGAAGAGTCTGCAGCAGGTATTGAAGAAGCGGCAGCTACTACTGAAGAAACTTCGAGCTCTATGGACGAAATTTCTCGTAGTGCAGGTGAATTAGCAAAACTAGCTGAACAATTAAATGAAGAAATTAGTGTCTTCAGATTAAAATAATCAACTATTAAAAATCAGGACATAAGGGTCAGACCTCCTCATTTAACTACTATAAACAGAAGTTGAGTAGGTCGACCCTTTGCTTTTGTCCTAGCCTGTTAAATCCTTTCAAAATGGCATGTGATACATCTTGCGTTTCATCTTTGGCTTATTTTTCTGGATAACAGCACGCAAGACGTTTTCGCGTTGCATTTTTGGCTTATTTTTGCGAAAAACAGTACGTGAGATGTTCTCGCGTTACATTTTTGACTTACTTTTCCAAAAAACAGCACGTAAGACGTTCTCGCGTTACATTTTTGACTTATTTTTCCAAAAAACAGTACGTGAAACGTTCTCGCGTTTCATTTTTGATTTACTTTTGCGAAAAACAGTACGTGAGATGTTCTCGCGTTTCATTTTTGATTTACTTTTCCAAAAAACAGCACGTAAGACGTTCTCACGTTACATTTTTGATTTACTTTTCCAAAAAACAGCACGTGAGACCATCTTGTATTTAGACTAAACGACATAACTTCCCGCAAACGGGTTCACAATGAAAGTCAAATCCTAGAAATGTTGATCATCAACAGTTTGCATACTTCTGCAAATGTTAGGTTGGGAATGTTACGCTGAGGGAGTTATTTTTCCAAAAATAACTACGTTGTTATTTGCTGTGTAATGCTTTATGATAGGAGTATGGGATAGGGTTATTTATATACATTGAAAAGAGGTTTTTTAATCGTGTCACAACAAGCTAGGCTTACTTATGGACAGCTTAGTGCTTTTTTTATACCACTAGGAATTTCGGCAAGTTTAACTTCAATTACACATGTCATCATTAATGGGACATTAAGTAGGGGTGAAGATGCCGCTTTTATTATTGCCTGTTATGCAGTCGCAATGGCCGTTTTTGGAATTGTGGAAAAACCAATGATCGTTTTTCGACAAGCCTCCTCTGCACTGGTAACAGATAGAAGATCCTTTAAACTACTAGGTGTCTTTTTTATTTATATCCTTATTGCTACGATGATCATTAGTGCCATACTTAGTTATACACCCATAGGAAACTGGCTATATATTCATATTTTTAATGCTACAGAAAATATGGTTACTGCTATCGACCATACATTTAGGGTCATTACATTTGTGGTCATTTTTTCAGGAATACGTGGCATCTATCAAGGAATTATTATCAATCATCTGGAAACGAATTGGGTTACAATCGGTGTTGTTACAAGACTGGTTTCCATGTTTACTGTTTCTTATTTTTTTATACTTTTTGGTTATATAACGAGTGTTAGTGGAGGAATTATCTTTTTAGTAGGTATGATCGTGGAAGCTTTAATTAGTGTTTATAAAGGTCATGACCTCATTAAACGTGAACCAAAAGAGTTACATCAAAAAGGACACAGAAACTGGTTATTAAAGGCCGATATTTCAAGATTTTACTTTCCATTAGCTTTTTATTTTGTGATCCAATCATTACTTGTCCCACTTATTTATATTTTATTGGCCAAATCAAGTGACATTGAAATGGGTATTGCTTCATTTGCACTCGCATTTAGTATTACACAAATGATGCTCGGTTTCTTTATGTATACACATCAGTTGGTACTCCAATTTTATAAAAACCATAAACAAAAAGTAATCAAATTTGTCATTATCATTAGTATTGTACCTACATTGTTCTTATGTCTCATTTGTTATACGCCAATAGGCATGGTATTTATGGAAAAAATTATGGGTGCTGACGAGATACTTTCTATAACAACAATTGGCGTCCTAAAATTTTTCATCATTAAAACTCTCGTTTTTCCATGGGTAGATTTTTTAAACGGTTTTCTTATGTTAAAAAGGCAAACAAACAAAATGCTTTTCGCACAAATTGGAAATATTATCATCGCTATTATGAGTATGATTTTTCTTGTTCGTCTTTTCCCCCACTTAAATGGAATAAACGGCTCAATTGCCGCTTCAATTGGTGAGCTAGCAGGTTTTATCATTGTCGGTGTCATTGTCTATCGAACAACAGATCATTACTTGCTAAGACAAAGATAGATAGTCTGAGACACAGGTACCATGCCTTATGTCTCAGACTATTTCATCTACCTTATTAATTAATTTAATTTGGATGATCATATTCTTGATATTGTGCGCGAAACTGATTTGGAGATGTTTTCGTATAATTTTTAAATGAGCGATAAAAGGTAGATAATGATTCAAAACCAACCTCAAAACAAATAGATACAATGTCTTTATCTGTCTCAATTAACATCTTTTTCGATAATTCCATTCTAACTTCTGTTAAATATTGAATCGGCGTAATGTCATATTGTTCTTTAAAAATATTGTTAATATGTCTCATACTCATTCCAAGCATTGAAGAAATATAATTCGCGTTAATCATTTCAAAATAATGGGTGTCAATATATTTACGTAATCTTTCGGCTCGTAAAATATTGGCATCAATCATTCGGGGCTCTTCCTGTGCTCTCATTAAAATAAGCAATAACTCTGATAAATATATTTTTAAGGTCAACCGATTAATCGATCTGCCTATAGACTGTTCATAAAGCATTTTCCTCAAAAGTTGCCTTATTTCCCCTGCTTCAAATAAATTCAAGGCAAATAAGTCGGATTTGCAAAAGTGTTTATGGATGATTTCTGTTTGAATATCTTCGTCTAATTGTGTAAGCCCAAACTCCAATACTAAAACCGTTAATTTTGAATTGGCAATAATAGAGTGATTAGAATAAGGTGCAATAAAAGCTACATGATCTGGGTTAAGATGATGTTCCCTTTCATCTAAAGTTATTTTTCCTTCATCTTCGAGCACATAAAGAATTTGATATGTTTGATGGTGGTGTTCTTGGACTGTTTCACCTTCCCTATGTTTACTTTCCCTTAAATGGATTTCCTGCATAGGAATACC
>Ga0209487_1000740_pt1 | contig 28986 bp, 23 predicted proteins | sample Poulit2012_FD_187524 | JGI IMG/M metagenome (GOLD analysis project Ga0209487, IMG submission 187524) | Agricultural soil microbial communities from Georgia to study Nitrogen management - Poultry litter 2012 (SPAdes) (version 2) | ecosystem: Environmental > Terrestrial > Soil > Agricultural land...
ATATTTGGCGTTTATTATTTATGAAAGGAAGAATTGGTCCACTTTTAACACCTGAGGAAGCTAAAGAATATCCGTTAACAGAAATGGACAAGATGGCTATTCAAGAAAATCGTAAAATTCATTTAGTTGGTGACGCGAAAGAAATAGCAACTGTTTTACAAAAGGAACAAGAACTTTATGGTTTTGATGAAGCGATGATCGTTAGCATTCCTCATTCACAAGAGAAACGCCTCAATGTTTACCGGTTATTAGCAAAGGAATTGTTGTAAGTTTTGAATGATAAAAAAAGCTCAAACAACTTCAAAATTGTTTGAACAATCTTTTCGATTATATTGATAAATAGAGAATGATAAAGCCTGGAAACGGGCTTTTTTCATTAGGGTTTATACTTTATATAAAAATGATAAAACCATATTATTTTTTGAAATGGAAAGCTAGCTAGATAAAATTTGTTTAGTGAATTCTTTAAAATCACCCATCTGTTTTTCAATAATAGAGTGCAGTATTTTATATTTGAAGTTTCTTAAATTTCCATACCTCCTGTCTTCGGTAAGCGAAGTTAATTAGCAAAAAACCTATCCTTTTACGGATAGGCTTACTCGCTAAGATTTTCTTTTAATTTTTCTACTTGTTGTAGGACAAGGGTGATTAATGGGTGACCAGATTCCAATTCAGTTACTTGTTGTAAAGTTTTTTCATATCCTAACTCATTAATCATCTGTTGTAATTTTACAGCTTCTTCATCACTACTATGCTTATATTGAAGTACAATTGCGATTATTGTTGCCAGATTTATTGGGTCTTTAGCCGTTTTTTCCATGTAGATAAGGGCTGGTTGCACAAATCGATCCTTTTTATGGAGTTTGCGAATGGCACCACGCGCAACTCGCGTAACTTCATCAGAAATAAAAGGATTTTGAAATCTTTGAAGTATAGTATCGATGTAAGCTTTATGCTCAGTTGGCTTAAAGCCATATTTTTGTATAATTGCTTCACCAGTTTCTTGTAAAACTCCATTCACTAATCGGCTTACTCGATTGTCTTCTATTGCTTCAGCAATCGTCTTAAAACCTAAATAATGCCCATAAAAAGCAACAACGGCATGCCCCGTGTTGACAGTGAACAATTTTCTCTCAATATACGGACTCAAATCTTCTACAAAGTGGATCCCCTTTACTAATGGCTTTTTACGCATGTGCTTATTATTTTCAACAATCCATTCAAAATAAGGTTCTACGGAAACATCGAGTATATTTTCATTATTTTGATTAGGAATTATGCGGTCAACCGCAGTGTTTAAAAACAAATATTTGTTTTCAAACTGCTGGATTTCCTCATTACCTAAATAAGTATATATATTTTCCTTTAAAAAAGAGCTCCCCCCGACCATATTTTCGCAAGCGATAATCGGTAAGGAATCATCCGAATATTTATGACGTTCTTGTAAACCTTGAGTTAATAATTTGGCGATTTTAGGTAAAATTGTTGGGCCAATAGCTGTCGTTACAAGATCGGCTTCCACAATGGCTTCGATCACATCGCCAGGATGGGTCATACTATTTATTCCACGTATATTTTTAACAGTTTGTTTTTTATAGTCATTTGCTGCAAAAATAACATCATATTTTTTTTCGTTATTTATTGCTTGAATTACCGTCTTATTTACATCAACAAAAACTACTTCATAACCTGAATTGAATAGCAAGGTTCCAATAAATCCCCTACCAATATTACCAGCTCCAAAATGAACAGCCTTCATATTAGTTAACCTCAGAAAATAAATTAATTATTTCTTCTTTGGAAGAGGAGGTTACAATTTTTTGAACATTAGCCTCTTCAGAACAGACGATAGCAATTTTAGACAAAAGATCGAGATGTTCATTTTCTTTTCCAGCTATTCCAATAATGACTTTTGCTAAATTATTTTCACCAAAATCAACCCCATTGGGGACAGTAATAATGGAAATTCCAGTTTCTAAAACATCTTCTCTGGAGTCTTCTGTTCCGTGTGGGATAGCGATTGAATTTCCAATATAAGTGGAAGTTATTTTTTCACGTTCTAACATTTTCTCTATATAATTTTCTGTAACATAACCATTTTTTACAAGTATGTTCCCTGTAAGTTTAATTGCTTCTTCTTTACTTGATATATTACTATGCAGTTGAATATTTTCTGAAGCTAAAATTTCTTTAGACATGTATTGTAACACTCCCTCTATGTTAATTTAGAGTTAATAAAATGATTTAACTGTTCCGAAAGAAAGGAGAAAATTTCCCCCCTATTGGCCGATTCAAAAGTTTGAATGCTTTTGTCATCTTGTATAATAACACTACTTAAAAAACTAAGAATTTCTAAAATTTCTTGGGATGGATCAATAGGAGCTAACATGAATAAAATTGTTGTACAATTCATTGTTTGCTCATTCATACTCATTATTTCAATTGGAGTTTGTAAAGGGAAAATTGTAAAGCTAATGTTTTGAACCCCATTTGTGCGTGTATGATAAAGAGCGAGCTCTGTTTCTGGAATTCCTAAACCCCCGGATGACTGTCTTTCTATAATATCAGTGAGAACTTTGCTTTTATCATTGATCACTTTATTCTTCTCTAAAATATCACAAATATAAGCTAATGTTTCCTCAATCGTGCCTTTTTGCTCCAATGGAATCACATCAAAACTTGTTAATAGATCTAAAGTCGATTTTGAGAAATTTTGGATAGTCTGGAGACGTTGAGAAAGATCGGTTTTAGATGGACTCTTTTTATTCGGTACTTGTTGCTTCTTTAATGATGACGGATTGATTTGTGTTTTACGAATCGCTTTTTTTATTCGATTAATATCATCTTTTGTTAAAAAAGGAGAAGCCAATATATAATTAGTGCTAGATTGTAAAGGTATCGTTGATACAATTAAATCGTATTGACTTTCCAAGGCTTTATCTAGATCGAATATGGATAGATTATCCACATGTTTAATTTCGGGAAGCTTTTTTTGCAATTGCTCTGCAAGCATTTTAGCAGAACCAATCCCACTTGGACAAATAACTAAAGCAGTTAATGGATTATCTGCTTTAGAATTTATTAATGCCGAACCAAAGTGTAAAACTAGATAACCTATTTCTTCATCTGGAAACTCAATCCCAACAAAAATTTTATTAACTCCAGTTTTAACGACATCAAACAAGTCCCGATAATTTTTTAAAATATCGTTTATCATTGGATTTTTGATGTTCATTTGTTGTTTTAATCGATAAATAGCAGGCTTTAAATGAGCTACTAAGTCGTTTAGAAGACCATAGTTATTCATTAGGTCTTCTCCATATTGTTCGCTTACAAATTGAATAAGCTTTTTTGCATTATAAGCGATTCCTAAATTAGAATCTTCTATTAAGTAATTATGGTCTATACGTAATTTGGCGCCTAACAAATGCATCGTAATGTAGCCTATTTCATCTTTCGGAATAGTTATGTCTAAAGATTGTTCCAACTGTTTGATCATTTTAGAGGCTAATTTATACTCTTGTAACGGCTGAATTTGTTCTAAATAGGTTGGATCAAATTCAATAATATCACCATTTTTTAATCGTTCAATGACAAGTGCTAGATGAACGACCAGTCCGATATAAGCACTATCAGCTAACCCGTACGGTAATGAAGCTCTAATTTTCTCAACCTCGTTTTCAATGATACTTAAATTTTCTGGATTAATAATACCTAATAAACGATTAAAAATCTCGACATTATTTTGTCCTGATTTTAACTTGATATTACTTTTAAGTAATGAAATTAAATCAATTTCATCCACATGTTTGGAAATTAAATGACTTATTGCAGCTCGTTTATTACGTTCTTTACCAACAATTTTTATCCCATAGCCTCTTTTGCGGACCAATGTTAACTGATATTCTTTTAATTCTTTTTGAATTTGGTCTAAGTCATTGCTAACTGTTGCTTCTGTTACTTTTAATTCGTTCGCTAGTATATAGAGTTTTAGCGGTTCATTCGCTTCTAACAAAGCTAATAAAATAATGGCATGTCGTTCATCGGGGGTAAAATCAGTATATTTCACACCAGTTAAAATGAGAGATAAATCAAATTTATTTGCTTCACTTCCATGAAGTTCTAATCCGAAACCAGGTTTTCTTTTTAGCGTTAAATGATAGTCTTGTAACATTTCTTCTACATGTTTCAAATCCCTTTGAACGGTTCGATTACTTACTTGGAGTTGGGACGCTAATTCACCTAATGTTATTTCATGTTCTGATTGTAATAAAATTTCAATTATTTTTCTTTCTCGACCAGTAATATACAGTTTTTCCACCCCCTAATGAGACATTTAACTTTCTAATTATTTCATAAAAGTAAATGATAAATATATATGCATTCAAATTTATTCTGTATTCGAAAGAAACTTAAATATAGGGTTAAGAACCTTGTTTATTTAATTATCCTTTAATTGTTCAATTAATTCATCATATTTTGGGCTATTTAAAAAGTTTTCTACGGAAATATGATATGCATTTGCCTTTCTGGCTTTTGCTGTATCAGTTAAGTTTTTGTGTGTAATAATAATATCCGCATCGTCCGGAATTTGATTTATTGCAGAATTTATTACAGTTGTTTCAATACCGGCTTCTTGCATTTTCTTTCTTAATAATGAAGCTCCCATTGCACTAGAACCCATTCCCGCATCGCATGCAAATACAATTTTATTTACTTCATTAGGCATTTCATTTGTTCCTTTTAGTGCAGATGAAACGGTACTTTCTTTCCCTTTCATTGTTTCCATTTTTTTCGTAGCTTCACTAATATCCTCTTCTTCTGTTTTACCCGTTTTTAAAATAAAGCCAGCGATAGCAAAAGAAACAGCAGTTGCTACAAGTACCCCCGCTATTACTCCAAGGTGATTCCCTTGAGGTGCAAGAGCTAGTAGGGCAAGTATACTACCTGGAGAAGGTGTAGCCGCTAATCCGGCATTGAATAATGAAAACGTAAATACTCCACTTGCTCCACCACCAATTACTGCAATAATTAAAGAAGGTTTGATGAGAACATAAGGGAAATAGATTTCATGAATTCCACCTAAAAAGTGAATGATTGCTGCTCCAGGTGCAGAGCTTCGCGACATCCCTTTTCCAAAGATCATAAATGCTAATAAAATACCTAAACCAGGTCCAGGGTTTGTTTCAAGTAAAAATAAAATTGATTTTCCAGCACTAGCTGCTTGATCAACACCAATTGGTCCTAAAATACCATGGTTAATTGCATTGTTTAAAAATAAAATTTTAGCAGGTTCGATAATAATACTTGTTACTGGCAGTAATCCTGCATTGATAATTGCTTCAACTCCTCCTGCGAGAAGCTTACTTAATCCTTGTACAATTGGTCCAACAAGTTTAACAGCAACACCTGCCAAAATCGCTCCTAAAATACCAGCTGAGAAATTATTGTATAACATTTCGAAACCAGAACGAATTCGATGGGCGAATAGGTCATCAATCTTTTTAATTAAATAACCACCTAATGGTCCCATAATCATGGCCCCTAAAAACATTGGGATATCGGCACCAACAATCATACCCATCGTTGCTGTTGCCCCAACGACTCCACCTCTTAAATCGTGGACTAAACGACCTCCGGAAAAACCAATTAATAAAGGAAGTAAATAATTAATCATGGGACCAACAAGACTGGCCAAATCTTCATTTGGTAAATATCCGTCTTCAATAAATAATGCAGTAATAATACCCCAAGCAATAAATGCGCCAATATTTGGCATAATCATACCACTTAGATAACTTCCAAACTTTTGAATTTTTGCGCGAAAACCTTTTTCTGCCATATGAATACCCCTTTCTTATATTTTATAAATAATTCCTATTTTCATCATAAAGCGCATACATTGTCTATACAAGACAATCAAAAGGCGCTTTTGTCATTTGCATTGTGGACATTATTTAAGAAGAACATTCTGAAGTCTTTCATATGAACGAACTTGAGAATAGAAGATGATATGAGTAGTATGATACTTAAGTGTTCATATTGATAAATTTGAAGGAATTGTAGACGGTGATCTTGAACCTTTGGTAATATTCATTTTAAGTTTAATCCCAATTCGATTAAACTTAAAATGAGTAACCATACATGCCCACGGAAAGCGGGCTCCTAATCAGTTTTAATAAATAAAATATTGTTCACATTTCGATAAGTTAATTTGATTCGTGAATAAAAAATTTGAGGGGTGGATAAAGTGGAACGTAAATATAATGATCTCATTGGTGATATTTTAGAAAGTACTGGTGACAGAGATAATGTTAAAGGCAAGGGAAAGGCTCTATCAAAAAGTTATATGAAAAGGGATGTTTATCAAAACTTTCAAAAAGTAGCTAGAGATTCCGGGTTTTTGCCACATTGGTTAAAGTTACAGCAAGAAATAGCAGAATTGATTTCAAACTGCAAAACGGATAAGGATGTAGAATATATTAATGAAAAGATAAAGAAGTATAACACTATTTGTCCTGCACCGTTTCAAAAGGGAATGATTACTTTAGGAAATATAGAGAAGGCAAAAGAAAATTGGTGAAATAGCCTAATAAATTCGATTCACTAGTATAAAAAGAAAGTGAAAATCATTTTTAACAATGACTTTCACTTTAATAATTTAAAGTAATGTATTAAAATTCCTCATATGTAGCTGGGTCTTGTGCCTTTCGTCGTCCATCTGCTCGATTTAAACTTGCAATCATTTCCATATCATTTTCATCTAAAGAAAAATCGAATATTGAAATATTATTTAATTGTCGTTCTGGAGAAGAAGACTTAGGGATGGCAATTGAATCTAATTGATAATGCCATCGTAAAACGATTTGCGCTACTGATTTTTCATGTTTATTAGCTACAGTTTGTAATACATCATTTTCGAATACTAGATTCGCTCTAGCTAAAGGGCTCCACGATTGTGTTTTAACACCATGTTCTTTATGCCATTTTCTTTGTTCTTCTTGGTTGAAAAATGGATGTAATTCAACTTGGTTCAAACTTGGTAAAACTCCAGTCTCCTTTTCTAATCGTTCCATATGTTCAGGTAAGAAATTACACACACCAATGGAACGAATATATCCACGTTTTTTTGCTTCAATTAAAGCTTCCCAAGCTTCCACATACTTATTCGTAATTGGATTTGGCCAGTGGATAAGGTAAAGGTCATAATAATCTAAATTTGCTCGATATAATGATTCTTCGACTGTAATTATTGCTTGATCAAATTCATGATATCGTCCTGGGAGTTTAGAAGTAATAATCAACTCATCTCTTGGTGTAGATGTGCGTCGTACTGCTTCTCCAATAGTCCCTTCATTTTCATAATTATAAGCACTATCAAGAAGTCGATAACCATTATTAATAGCACTCTCTATTGCTTCTACACCAGAATTTCCTTTCAGTGTATAAGTGCCTAATCCGATGGCAGGAATGGTCAATCCATCGTTTAGTGTTGTAACAGGAATTGAATTATTCATGGAAAATCTCCTTTCAATATTTAGCACAAATTGTCTTATCTCTTAATCTATTATATTTCTTTATGATAGCGAATAATAGCATATTTTGCAAAAAGTCTATAATTATTTATTAGATAATTCTAAATTATGCGGCTTTTATACAAGTAATGGTGTATAATTTTAACATAATAGGATATTTTATTCAGGAAAAAAGGCCTCTTAAATAATATATTAAAATGTATAGCTAGAAAGATAGAGCAATTTTGGGGGATAAAGCATGAAAGGTGTAAAGTTTTATAAATATGCTATGTTAATATTATTATTTATTTCTTTCATGTTTTTACCTAATGAAATGAAAGCAAATGCTAGATTGGATCAAGGTATTTTTGATTTAAGTAAAGAAAAAATAACGGAAGATGGCCCTTATAATCTTGATGGGAATTGGGCATTTTATTGGATGACATTTGGAACAGTAGATGAATTAATACAAGTTACACCGCAATATGTACATGTTCCAGATGATTGGTCGAATTATAGGAAAAATTCTTCAATGAAATACGGGTATGCGACATATCAAATGACAATTCGTATGAATGAATCCGATATTGGTGAAATAGTTTCTTTGTATATGCCAAGTATAGCGACGGCATATGAGTTGAGAGTGAATGATGAATTATTAGCTGTTAATGGGGAAATTGGTAAGACAAATGAAGAAATGACACCAAGGAATATGCCGAAAATAGTAACATTTAAGGTAGACGAACAAGAGCTAGATCTTAACATTCAAGTTTCAAATTTTCATCAACGTAAATCAGGTTTATGGGAGACTATTAAATTTGGTACAGATGAACAAATTTTAAAAATACGAGAAAGAAATCTTCTTTTTCAAATGTTTGTCGTTGGTTGTATATTTATTATTGGTTGTTATCATTTAATCATGTTTATACAAAGAAGGAAGGAATTATCTCCTATTTATTTTGCATTAACATGTTTCATGATAGCTATCCGAACATTATTGTTAAAAGACACACTGTTTTTAAAAGTTTTCCCTTCTCTAAATTGGGAATTACTAGTGACGATAGAGTATATTGCTGCATTAATGGCATTGTTATTTTTTTTACTGTTTATTCGTCAAGAACATACTGAAGATACTCCACATAAATTGAGTAATTTTTATATTTTTATATTAGTTGTGTATAGCATTTTTGTATTAGTAACAGAACCAGTTGTTTTTACAAATACATTTGCCTTTTTACAATTACTTACTATTTCAATAATTAGCACGATAGTTACCATAACGATTATTGGAGTTTTTAGAAAACGTGAAGGAGCCATTTTAAATGTAATCGCAATATTAGTACTAACTGTCGCTGTGTTAAATGATTTATTGCATTATAGTAATTTAATTCATACGAATGAACTCATTTCAGTTGGCTTACTTTTTTATTTATTTATTCAATCGGTTCATTTAGCAAGAAAATTTTCTCGGTCATTTGATAAAATCGAGCGATTGTCGGGGGAATTGCAAGAGTTAAATTATTCATTAGAGAAAAAGGTGGTACATCGGACAACGGCTTTACAAATGGCTAACGAAGATTTACAAAAGATGGAACAGTCAAGAAAACGTCTCTTTGCTAGTATTTCACATGAATTAAATACACCTCTAACTTTCATTCAAGGATATATTAAAGCGATGATGGATGGAGTTGTTTCAAAGAATGATTCTTCATATTTAAGAATGGTCTATAAGGATACACAAATGATGGCACATATAATTAATGACCTTCAAGAATTATCAAAGCTTGAATCAGGCAAAGTCAAATTTTCTTTTAAACATATAGATATTAGTGATTTTCTAAAGCAGTTATATCAAGAACAAAAGTTTGAGGCTGAAGGTTCTAAGTTAAACTTGATTTATAAGGAAACTAATTTCCCAGATGATAGTAAGGTAATTTGCTTCATCGACCCAATTCGAATAAAACAAGTGATTGTTAATTTATTAGTTAATGCACAAAAACATACTCCAGAAGAAGGCGCAATTACGATAAACGTAGAATTGCTTATCGAACGTCAACAGATAAAAATTAGTGTGATCGATGAAGGTTTAGGAATTTCAGGCCAAGATTTACCTCATATATTTGATCAATTTTATAAAGTGGAATCTGATGGTGTTAAAAAAGGAGCTGGACTTGGATTAGCAATTGTTAAAGAAATCGTTGCCTTACACGATGGATTTGTTTCGGTAACTAGTAAAGAAAATAAAGGGAGCAGCTTTTCTTTCACATTACCTATAAATATTGTTCAAGGAGGAAAGTTAAGTTGAAAAAAGGGAAAGTTTTAATTGTTGATGATGAAATAAAAATCCTTCATCTAGTGGAAATGTATTTAACGAAGAATGAATATAAGGTAACCGCTGTTAATAATGGTAAGGCTGCACTTAAAGAAATTGAAAGGGAAAAATTTGATATAGTTGTATTAGATATTATGATGCCAGATATGACTGGTTATCAGGTGTGCAAAAAAATACGTCGTCATAATAATATCCCAGTAATTTTTTTAAGTAGTTTACAAGAATCAGATCTCATTGTGAAGGGATTAGAGTATGGTGGAGATGATTACATAACAAAACCATTTGACCCGAATGTTTTAGTAGCTAAAGTAAATGCGGTGTTACGACGAACAAAGAAAGATAGTGTAGTTTTAGGAAGTAGGTTAGTAGAACCTTTAACAGGGCAAGAAAGGCAAATCTTATATTGGATAGATAAAGGGTATACAAATAAAGAGATTGCTGAAAAGTTTAATTTAACAATAGGTACTGTAAAAGTATATAATCATACGATTTTTCAAAAATTACACGTTAAAAATCGCACACAAGCAATTGTTAAAGCAAAGGAACTTAATATTATTTAAGTGTTTTAATTTCTAGCGTTAGATTAGAGAAGAATTCTCCTTGAAAATAAGCTAATTGTGCTTGTTATCAGTTTTTTTCAATAGTAATTGGTAAACACTGAATAAGAAAAAATCTCCCAAAATAGTGAATCGACATGGCCAAATTTATCAACCCCCCTATTTAGATGGAAATTGTTTTTTATTGAAAAGTAAAAAATCTAACCAATTCAGGAAGAACGAACAAGACGATGTCATTTCACATTATAACTGGACCTTTAATAAGCAAATTCATCTACATAGTACTTTCTTGGAAGCCCAATGTGTCCTATGCAGCAGCATAAACACGACGTCCAGTAACATTCTTCGTAATAACGTATTCTTCAAACTAAAAACTTAGCATGAAGCAAATACTTCGGAGACATTCCGCTTGTAATAATGAAACCCACTAACGTTTTTAAAGAGTCTATACATCTAAAGCCTCTGTAACTTATCTCCCTTTCTTTCCGTTCCATACTTTCAAAATACAATATTCGACCTAACAGTGAACCTCCCGAACTAATTGCTACGCAATTTGAGAAGGACTGCACCTTCGCTTTTTGTTCAATTTTTTATATTAGCTAAATTAAAACAGCAGTTGTGTTTTACTTCCGAATTACTTTTATTCGTATGCAACAATTAGATTATTGAAATAATTCACTTAACTTTAGTTAATTGGATAAATGAAAAATCTAGGTAAAATAGCATATACACCTAAATTTCTACAATTTTCTTAGAAGTGTTTGCTTATCTATAACAATAAAGATTTAGGCTTTTAATTTCGTACCGTTTAAAGTGAACGAATTTAAAAAAATATCATCGAGAAACTGGTGATAGCAATTGTTAAGGCGAAGGAGGGAAAGAGATGATTGACATACATTGCCATATATTACCTGGAGTTGATGACGGAGCTAGATTTTTAACTGATAGTTTAATGATGGCACAAGCTGCAGTTCGACAAGGGATTCATACTATTATTGCTACACCACATCATAATCATGTATACAATAATTCACGTTACAACATTATTGAAATGGTTGATTATTTAAATAATCATATTAAAGAACAATGCATACCTCTCACAATATTGCCTGGTCAAGAAATTGTAGTAAGTGAGGATACGTTGGATCAGATTAAAAACGGTATTATACTTCCTTTAATTGAAGAAAGTAATTATATATTAATAGAACTTCCAAAAGATACTCCAGTGACAGAAATGATACCAATTTTAATCGGTTTGCAAAGTGCTGGTTTTGAACCAATTATTTCTGCTCCTGAACTGAATCCAGAAATGATGAAAAATCGAGAACTTCTCTTCCAATTTGTTAAAAGTGGTATCTTTACTCAGATTACTGCTTCTAGTATTTTAGGAAAACACGGTCAAGAAGTGCAAAGGTTTGCAAATTACATCTTAAAGTATAATTTAGTACATTTTATAGCCTCCAATGCGCACAATTTAAAATATGAAGGATTTTATATGAGTAATGCAATGGAATATATTAAAATCCATCATGGAAATAAAGTTGCACATACTTTAATGGAAAATAGTAAGGCGTTAATCAATGGTTATACGATTATCAAGGAAGTACCAGTAAGTCCTGAATCGGATATGGTTTACTTGATATAATTAGAATGTATTAGAAAAAAGGGAGAAGTTCGAATGAACGTATAGAGATGTTAATCGTTTAATAAATATTCTTTAATTGGATGTTAGATGTGAAGAACAATGTTTTTTACTTGAAACAACTGATGGATATTCTAAATAGGTAGGTATTGAAAAATATTCTTATGAAAATAATTTTCAATGCCTTTTCTGTATTATTTCACCAAAATTACTATTGATGGTAAGATTAACAAGGAGTCACTTTTTGTCTGCTAAAAAGGGGTTCTTTTTTTATTTTGAAATTAAATATATTTTTTCATCGTTTTTCTCTGATAAACGTTCTGAATTAAATTTTTCTAAAGTTTGAAAGATGAAAGACTTTTATAAATTAGTTAAGAATAGCTATTCTTAACAATTTCTAAATGGGTATAAAAGGTATATGTTTTCATACATCTATAAAGGTAGGGCCATATGAATGAATAATATAGCAAAAAATGAAAAATACAATAAACAACTAAGAGTAGTTCCAATTATGATTTCCTTACTCATTAGTGGATTTGTAGGCATGTTCAGTGAAACAGCGTTAAATATGGCAATTAATGACCTTATAAAGGAATTTTCCATTTCTCATTCTACAGCACAATGGTTAACTACAGGATATTTACTAGTTCTTGGGATATTCATTCCTATATCTGGATTACTTATTAAAAGATATCCAACGAGGAAGTTGTTTATTACGAGTTTAAGTTTTTCGATTTTGGGAGTATTTGTTGCAGCTATTTCCACAAATTTCACTGTTTTATTAAGCGGACGAATTATTCAAGCAGTAGGAACTGGTCTAATGCTACCGCTGTTGTTTCATACTGTTCTTATTCTATTTCCACTTCGAAAAAGGGGGACTGCAATGGGGATAGTTGGGCTTGTTATGATGTTTGCTCCTGCTACTGGACCAATTTCATCCGGATTAATTATCGATTATTTTAACTGGCATATGATATTTTGGATGGTTATTCCCCTTCTTGTTTTTGCCCTTATATTTGGGATTGTTTTTTTACCGAACTTATCTAATGTGAGTAAACAAAAGATTGATATTTTATCTATAATTCTATCCACAATTGGCTTTGGGGGAATTGTCTTTGGATTCAGTTATGCAGGTGATGAAGGATGGGCAAGTCCAATAGTGCTAAGTTCTCTTCTTGCAGGGTTGATTGCTCTTATCATTTATGTTTTCCGCCAGTTGTCCATTGAAGAACCAGTACTTTACTTGAAGGTATTTAAGTATCCTATGTTTATATTAGGGATTGTCGTCACACTTTTTGCTAACATTATTATTTTCTCTTCAAATATATTGTTGCCATTGTTTATGCAAGGAGGACTTGGCTTATCAGCATCCAAAGCTGGTTTACTTATGTTACCAGGTGGAATTATAAATGGAATCATGTCCATGGTAAATGGGTGTATTTTCGATAAGTATGGACCTAGAGGGTTAGTTATTGGTGGATTTACAATTAGTACGATAGCAGTTTGGTTTTTCGCTTCAGTTACTTCGACTACTAATGCATATTTGATTATTTTCTTTTTCATGCTTTTAATGGTTAGTATGTCAATGGTTACTACCCCCTCACAAACAAATGGAATTAACCAACTTGAACCGGACTTATACCCTGATGGTACTGCAGTTGTCAATTCTATGATCCAAACATCTGGTGCAATAGGTACAGCGATTGCTATCAGTATTTTAAATATAAGTCAGGAGGCATTTTTAAATGGTGTTTCAAATCCTACCAATACAGTTGTTAAAGCTGAAGCGTTAATTACAGGTGTTCAGAATGCATTTGCGTTTGCGACAATTGTGTCAATCCTCGGTTTTATTTGTTCTTTATTTATAAAACGCATTAAAGTAGATTAATTTATCGAAGATTTACAACTGTGTCCGTAACTTATTTTTCATATAATAAGTAGGCTCATTTCTTTTGCCTATATCCAAAGGGTTAAAAAACCTTGCGGTAGCTTATACGTTTAAATGAGTCAATTCACCAAAGACTTGTGAGATCTTGCTAAGAAATTTTATATTTTTTATCAAAAAATAAAATTAAATACAGAAAATTCAAGTTTTAAATTGTATTTTGCTTTAAAAGGTATCATAATGTTATGTAAGCGTATACATTATTTATAGTACACATTAGCATCATATTGAGCGAGTAGTTATGGAGTAATATGAGTTAATTGACCACTTGAAAGGAATTACTAGGAATGCACATTTATACAGATCGCTATCAAATCACATTTTCACCTAAGGGAAATATTATTAAACTCGTAAATAATATGAATAACTTAAATGTTGTCCAAAATGAAAGTACTTCTTTTGCGCTACCCTTTGATCAAAGTACACAAGAAAGGGAACGTACTATTCGTTTAAAATTACTCAACGAGCAAAATAACCAAGTATCCTTTAATGGAAAAAACGTAAAACAATTTTATCAATTTTACGATGATTACTTTATGATCCATACGGTGTTTTCTCAGCAGAAGGGCCCAAGAATGGGAGTTAATTTTGATTTCGCTTTTTTAGATTGTGATGACGATGGGTTTGAAAATAAACTTATGCTGACAGAAATGTATATCGATCCTAATTATCTCTATGCATATTTTTTATTTCGTCAATATAACGGTCAATATATTGTGATGGCAATTAATGAAAGATTTGCTGCTTATCGTTTAAAATATAGTTATTTTGGACACCGAGTAACTGGTATGCAAATACTGGCGAATGCTAGTGATGTTATTACAGATGAAGATAGGAATATGATTCAAACTGATTCTTTACGAATTATGATTGGGTTTCAGCCAAATTTACAAGCTGCAAAGAAATTCGCAGCAGAAATTTTGAACATTTCAATCGCAACATATGAATTATCCGGAAATGTTGTAGGTAATGATTTTTCTTTTACAACGATTAATGATTTCGACGAGGTAAGAATTTTAGATGAAGATGGTCATGAAACATCATTTAAGGAAAAAAATTCACATTACTTTTTTCATTTGGAAAAAGATACGATGTACCGAATTATTTCAAGAATCAATAATCGTGAACATATATCATATGTTCTAGCTCATAAAAATTGGTCTGACTACTATAACATAATTTGTCCTTTTTATCGAAAATATTTTCAGCATGAAACTGGTGCATTTTATCGAGTGATTTTTAAAAATACGTTATCTCCTGAAGGTGGGAGAACGTTTGAAGGTGTTCATTTTGGGAACCCATTTGAAAAGATGTCATGTCGAACTGGTGAGTTTGGAGGTTTTGCAGGGTGGGCGATGCTAAAATATTTGCGATTAAATCCTAATAATCTGGAAATATACGAAAGTGTAAAGAAATATATTGAGCATTGGGCACTAAATTTACATGGACGTAAGAAGACTTTATACGGAACTGTTCATAAGCGCCCCCATCGACACAGATTGAAAAAATATTCCGCTTATCATTTGTATAAGGAGCTTAATTTCCCACAATATGAAGTTTTTTTAATGGAACAATTAATAGATTACTATGAAATAACGAAAAGTGAGAAAATTCTTAATGAATTACTTGGAATGGCTCAACATTTTATGACTGATCATATAGGAAAAAATGGTGAAGTTCTATATCGAAATATAGATTACACGACGGTCCATACACCTGTAATACTATTTGTGAAGCTTGCAAAGTTATGTGAGAAATTGCAAAAGAACAAATTAAAGGAAACATATGAAATGGTAGCAGCGAAGATGACAAATCATATTGTAAATCGTGGATTAGATTTTCCGACAGAAGGGGAAAGTTGTACAGAAGATGGTTCTATAGCTTGTAGTGCATTATCTATTTTGTACTTTTGCTACCACATAGAATATAAACAACATTATTTTGAAATGGCGCAAAAAATGCTTCATCTTCACCGAATGTTGGAACTGACAACTTACGATGCGAAAATGTATATGTCATCAATTCGCTTTTGGGAAACACAATATGAATCAAATGATTACGGTCCATCCTACAATGCTGGACATGCTTGGTCGTTATGGTCAGCAGAAGCAAAACTATATTATGCATTATTAACAGCGGACTTTTCGAGATTATTAGAAGCCTATAATAGTTTTATTACGAACATGGCAAAAGTGGAACCGAACGGGGGGATGACTGTCTCTTATACACCAGATATGATACCGGGAATTCCGCACCACCCTTACCTACTTATGTATGAACCAACGCAAATATTTAAGAGAGATAAGCGGAGTTATCTTGGGATGAAGTATCCGTCCAATACATATTCTACTACGGGTAATTACTTTCTTATCAAATATGAAGAGACGTTTAACTATATATCTGGAATAGACTTGAAGAACAATCACTTAATTAACATGCAATATAAAAACGGAATCTATGAAAGCTTAGGTGCAAACTTCCATACTTTATTTATTGAAGATTTAGCGGGTGAGAGTATTTTATTAAAAGTAAAAGATGTGCTAACAATCATTTCAAAGAGAGTAGAGAAGGTTATTTTTCACGATGCTACCATCATTGAACAACGTACGAACTCTTTAACTATTAAACCGGAATCGAATGTCATTCGAATAGAAATGGAATAATGAAACAAGTAATGAGTAAGTTAAATTGCTAATTAATAATACGAAAAGATGATTGGAGGGATATCAGATAGTTGAGTGCTGATAAGATTTGGAAAATAAATTAATATTGGGGGGAAGAAGATGAAAAAAGGATACGTTATTCCATTAAAAGAAAAGATAGCATTTGGTTCTGGAGATGCAGGGGTAAATCTTGCTTTTGATGCGATTAATTTTTATATGCTTTGGTTTATTGTTAACGTGGGAGCAATCTCTCCAGGGATGGCCGGAATCATCTTTTTAGTGGCAAAGGTATGGGATGCAGTGACTGATTACTTTATGGGGAGGATATCCGATAATACGAACTCATCTATGGGGCGGAGAAGGCCATACATTATGTTTGGCGCGATTCCCTTTGGTTTATTTTTTATGGCAATATGGTATGTACCTGAATTAACAGAAATGGGTCGCTTTACATACTACTTAATCGTATATATCCTATTTAATACGGCGTTTACAGTCGTCGCAGTTCCTTATGGAGCATTAATGGCGCAAATGACTCAAAATTACGATGAACGAACTGTTTTATCAAGTTTTAGAGTTGGCTTTTCATTTATTGGAACACTATTAGCCGCTGCTGGTATCCCACTTATTACAGATGTCATTTTTAGTAATTACGGCAGGACAACGAGTTTCTTATATATGGGAATTATTTTTGGGGCTATCATGGTAATCATTCTTTGGCAAGCTGGATTAGTTTCTAAAGAGCGTGTCGAAGGAGATCGTAAAAATTACGAAGGATTTTTTACGACGATTGGTTCCTTTTTAAAATCGTCAGAATTTCGTAAAGTAACTGCAATGTATTTGTTTAACGCTTCAGGACTGGCTGTCATTATGGCTCTTGCAATTTTTTATTTAGATGATGTATTGAAAGTTGGGGGAGATGCCACTATTTTTATGGCGATTCCAATTCTTACTGCTCTCGTATTCGCTCCAATATCAACTTATTTTATTAACAAGTATGGGAAAAAAGTCTCTTATATGGTAGCAGCAATATTTATGATGACAATTTTATTTATAGGTTTATTTGTACCACCGGGGAATATAGTCATTATTGTTAGCTTTTTATTTTTACTTGGTGCTGGGCTTGCTGCATGTCAAATTATTCCAATGTCCATCCTACCAGATATTATTGATTTAGACGAATATGAAAATGGGATTAGAAGGGAAGGAGCATTTAATGGCATTATATCATTTTTTAATAAAGCTGCTTCCGGGATTGCAGTCGGTGGAGTTGGTCTCTTATTAGGTTATTTTGGTTATGTGGAAGCAAGTCCGGATGATGCGGTGGCTGAAATAGTTCAACCAGAATCAGCAATTACAGCTGTTCGAGTAATTATAGTCGTTTTGCCGATTATTTTCTTTATTATTTCTACGATGATTGCCTATCGCTTTAAATTAAATAAAGAAAACTTTAATGAAATTGTTGCAGAACTTGAGGCAAGAAGGTTTAAAAATGAAAAAAGTACGGAGAAAGATCAAGCAAATTAATGTCTAGCAACTAACAAAATTATTTTTTAATATTTAATATCCAGTACCTTGCATTATATAATAGTGTGTGTTATATTATTTTTGCAAGGTATTATTTTTAATATAGTACTATATAATGTATAGTAGTGGTGAAAGGAAAAGGATGTGATGGCATTATGAATGTACAATTTAAAAAAGGAGTTTTAGAATTATGTGTGCTTGTGTTATTGAATAAAGAAGATCGCTACGGTTATGAACTAGTACGTAAAATTTCAGATCAAATTGCAATCTCTGAAGGAACTGTTTATCCATTATTGAGAAGATTAACCAAAGAGGGATATTTTACAACGTATTTAAAGGAATCTACAGAGGGGCCGTCGAGAAAATATTACCAATTGACAGATTTAGGGAGAGAATATCTCCAAAAATTACTCCAAGAATGGGATGACTTCACATTAGCGGTTAATCAGTTAATAAAGGAAGGTGAAGAAATTGACTAAAGAACAATTTTTAAAAAAATTAGATGAGCTTCTTATTAAAATTCCTAACGAGGAACGAGAGGATATTATTCGAGATTTTGAGGAACATTTTTTGATTGGTGCAGAGGAAGGAAAAAGTGATACAGAGATTATTGCTGCATTAGGTTCGCCGCAACATATCGCAAAGGAATTAATGGCTACCTACCATATAGGTCAAGTGGAATCAAATGTGTCAGCGGGTAATATTGTTCGTGCAGTATGGGCGGTCATTGGATTAAGTTTTTTTAACCTTATCATTGTGTTAGGACCGTTTATCGCTGTAGTAGCAATTATTTTTGCTGGTTGGGTCACTAGTATCAGCTTTGTCGCTTCACCTTTATTATTTGTTTTTAATACAATCATTTATCCACAATATTTCATAGCGTTCGATCTTTTTTTCTCCATTGGATTGTGTGGGTTAGGAATATTTATCGGCGTTGGTATGTATTATGTTACCCGACTTGTTATATATGGGACAGTTCGTTATTTAAAATATAATGTAAACCTTGCGAAAGGTGGTTTGAAATAATGGTTAAAAAAATACTTGTATTAGCAACATTATTACTATTCGCTGGACTTATTGGCGGTGCATTTACAATAAAGGGAAAATTGGATCAACACGATTCCATTGAAAAGAAAGTAGATATGACAGATATTCAACAAATTGAAATTACGACAGTAAATGGCAAAGTTAACCTTCATCCAATAGATGAAAATGAGGCAACCATTGAGTATGTGGGAAATCTTTCCGAATATGAATTAATAGAAGAAGTAGAGGATAATACACTTCGTATTTTAGTGAAATCTAAAGGATTAAGATTCTTCTCAATTGATTTATTAACTTTCAGTCAATCAATAAATGTTGCAGTTCCAGAACGGTTGTATGATTCAATTACAGTAAATACTAATAATGGACGAATTGATGTGGATAATCTTCAGGTCAATCATCTAGATACAAAAACAGATAATGGAAGAATAAGCTTAAGAAATGTTGCAACTGAAACATCTAATGTAAGAAGTTCGAACGGTAGAATTATTTTAGAACATGTAGCCGGGGAGATAAACGCTCACACATCAAATGGAAAAATTTTATTAGAATCGGAGAGTTTAGACCAATCGATAGATTTATCAACAAATAATGGTGCAATTGAAATTTTAACGGAAAATAGACCGACGAATGTAGCTATTGATGCAAATACGGATAATGGGAGAATCCGTGTATATGGTGAAACGGATTGGGATATTGTTACTGGTAATGGAGACAATTTAATAAAATTAACGACAGATAATGGTAGTATTACAATTTCTGATAAATAATTGGGGATAATGTGTTTTGTTAGCTTAAATGTTTTTAAATGGCTTAGTCTAAATGACTAGGTCATTTTTTGATACTAAAGACCTTTGTTAAGTACCTTAAAAACTAATGTGTCAACTTTGTAAATTTTATGTAAATTTTCAACAAAACTCTACAATAAACCGTCATTTTACGTTATGATTATTATCGGATGAGTTATCTGATTAGAATATGAGGTGGATTTGGGTATGATTTTTAAAAAAGAGGATCAATTTTCCATTCATTTACGTAATATGTCTGCAAATTTAATGGAGAGTACGAGATATTTTGCAGATTATAAAATAACAAATGGACAAGACTTAAAAGAATTTGCGAATCAAATGAAATTTTATGAAACAGAAGGGGACACTATCGTACATCAAATCATTCATGAGTTAAACAAAGTATTTATAACACCGATTGAGCGTGAAGATATTTTAGCTTTGGCTACACATATGGATGATGTTTTGGATGGATTGGAAAGTACTTCTGCTTTATTTGAAATGTTCTCCATTACGACCATTGATGAGTATGTCCAGCAATTTGTGGATAACATTGTTAAGTGTGTCATTGAGATTGATAAAGCAATTGATTTGTTAACTAAGAAGAAATTGCTACAGATGAGGGAACATGCTATTAAGATTAAAGATTATGAATCAAAATGTGATGAAATACGACGAATTTCTATTAAACATTTATTCCAAAATGAAAAAGATCCAATTCAAATTATTCAATATAAAGATATATATGAAGAATTAGAAGAAGTTGCCGACTGCTGTGAAAGAGTTGCAAATACGTTTGATGCGATTATTATGAAAAACGCTTAAGGAGTAATTTATGAACACACTACTTTTAATTACAATAATAATTGTACTACTGGCAGTTATATTTGATTTTATAAATGGATTTCATGATACAGCAAATGCGATTGCAACATCTGTTTCTACAAAAGCTTTACAGCCAAGACATGCAATTATTCTAGCGTCTGTAATGAACTTTGCGGGTGCGATGACTTTTACAGGCGTAGCCAAAACAATAACTAAAGATATTGTTGACCCATTTGTTTTAGAGAATGGTTCTCTTGTAATTATTGCGGCATTAATTGCAGCAATTTTATGGAATTTGATTACGTGGTATTATGGAATTCCAAGTAGTTCATCTCATGCGTTAATTGGATCTATTGCTGGAGCTGCTATTGCTGCGGCAGGTTTTAAAATATTAAATTATTCTGGTTTTATAACGATTATAAAAGCACTTTTGATTTCTCCGATACTAGCATTTACAATTGGTTTTATTGTCTATAGTATTTTTAAAGTTGTATTTAAAAACAATAATCTATCAAAGACGAATCGTAGATTTCGAAGAATACAAATTGTTACTGCGGCAGCACAGGCATATTCCCATGGGACAAACGACGCGCAAAAGGCGATGGGGATTATAACGATGGCACTTATCGTAAATAATTTCCAATCGACGAATGAAGTACAAACTTGGGTACAGTTTATTTGTGCCTTAGCAATGGCTTTAGGAACGGCAATGGGTGGTTGGCGAATTATTAAAACAGTTGGTGGTAAAATTATGAAGATTCGACCGGTAAATGGTGTTGCAGCAGATTTAACAGGAGCTGCAGTAATCTTTGGAGCAACTTTTATTCACTTACCTGTTAGTACTACACACGTCATTTCGTCATCTATTTTAGGTGTCGGGTCTGCTCACCGTATTAAAGGTGTTAAATGGGGAACAGCGCAACGTATGATTGTAACATGGGTTATTACGCTACCGATTTCTGCAACATTAGCCGGGATTTGTTACTTAATACTTGATTTTTTCATTTAGTAATTTCAGTTATTATCTCAAGTGATTGCGGTTGGTTTTTTATTTATTGTAAATAGGTTGAACAGTATTAAATATGTCAATTATCTACCCATGATTATAATCATGGGTTATTTGTTATGGGCGTGAAGAAAATTTATTAGATAAATCATTTGGTTTAATTAAAAAATTATTAATATGTTGTATACCCTCTCTAAGAGCAGCTTAGATCTTTAAAATCTAGCAGAATGAAATACATTTGAAGAAGTATCCAATCATATAATTTCTTCATTTTTAAAAGTTTCTTAATATTTTATTCATAAATTCTGGCTAACATAGAAATATAAGAATTGTTGGAGGGATATTATGAGTGATTATAAGGAAAAAAATCATTTAGAAGCTGAAGAGCAAAGTTTTAGAGAGGAAATGGGAACTAAAGGAGAGGATAAGCACAACTATAAAGATGAAACGCATAAGATTGCCGAAAAAAATAAAGAAACCGAATTGCAGAATCACATAGAAAATGTAAACGACACAACAAGTGATAAGGAAAATAAAGATGATCGGACAAGTAGTAAACGAAAATTTTGGGGAAGTAAAGCTTTCACTGCAGTTATATCGGGGATTGTTAGTAGTATATTAACGTTAGCATTCGTATTATACACACCTTTTTTTCAGGAAAAGGGTATTGTTGGATTAGATGAACATACGAAAGATCAAGAGAATGCTATATCTACTCAGGAAGTTACTACAGTATCGTCAGAATCATCCATTGTAGAGATGGTCGAAACTGCCTCAAAAGGAATCGTAGGAATAGTTAAGTATGGTAATGAAGCTAATCCATTCCATGTAGAAGGAGAAGGACAAAGCGGAGTCGGATCTGGAGTTATCTTTAAAAAAGAAGGTAAAGACGCTTATATTGTTACGAATAATCATGTCATTGAAAATGCTGATCGAATTGAAGTATCCCTTGAAAGTGGCGAACATACAACAGCAAAGCTAGTCGGAGCAGATGCATTAACCGACTTAGCAGTATTAAAAATTGACGGTTCTTTAGTTGAAACTACGTTAGAATTTGGGGATTCCGATTTATTAAAAGCAGGGGAAGAAGTAGTTGCGATCGGAAATCCACTTGGACTAGAATTTTCCCGGACGGTTACTCGAGGTATTGTTAGTGCTATAGACCGCACTGTAAATGTAAATACATCTGCAGGTCAATGGGAATTAAATGTTATTCAAACTGATGCCGCAATCAATCCTGGAAATAGTGGAGGGGCACTACTTAATAATGATGGGAAAGTTATAGGTGTTAATAGTTTAAAGATTTCGACTTACGGTGTTGAAGGTTTAGGTTTTGCGATTCCAAGTAATGATGTTGTTCCTGTAGTTGAACAGTTAATGGAGCATGGGAAAATAGAGCGCCCTTTCATAGGAATAAGCATGGCAGATTTGGAACGAGTTCCTCGAATGTATGTACAAGAGATACCTGAAAAAGTAACGGAAGGTGTAATTGTTACAGATGTAACTGCAAATTCTGCTGCTGAAAAAGCAGGAATTCAACCTAAGGATGTAATTGTTGAAATAAATGGTAATGAAATTAAAAATGGGAAAGAGTTAAGGAAGTTGCTTTATACAAAACTAGAAATCAGTGATGTTATTTCAGTAAAATTATACCGAGAAGATGAAATGAAAACCGTACAAATGACGTTAACTAGCAATCCGACCTAAATTGGTTAATTTAAATAATTTACTAATGAAAAGTCCGTAAAATTCTGTTATTAAAATCTAACATTTATTATTGGTTACAATTCTAGCAAAAAACGTGTGGTTTACCCCAATTTTTGTCATTGATTGTGATAAAATAAGGTTTACAGACTAAAAGGGCGTGCGAATAATGAAAATACTCGTTATTGAAGATAATGAGAGTGTTTTATCAATGATAAAAATGTTTTTTTTAAAAGAGAATATTGAAGGTACCTATGTAACTGATGGTCTAGAAGGATATCGTTATGCAACACAAGAACAATGGGATTGTCTCATAATTGATTGGATGTTGCCTGGGATGGATGGGATAACAATTTGTCAAAAGGTAAGGGAGCAAAATGAAGTGGTCCCAATTATTATGTTGACAGCAAAAGATACGGAGTCTGATCAAGTATTGGGATTGGAATTAGGGGCAGATGATTATGTAACAAAACCTTTTAGTCCTTTAGCTTTAATGGCTAGGATAAAAGCAGTTACGAGAAGGGCTAGACATCATGTTAACGAAATGAACGATTATCTACTTGAAACAAACCATCTTACCATCAATAAACATACAAGGGAAGTATTAAAAGATGGGAAACGAATTGACAATTTAACTCCTAAAGAATTTGACCTTTTGTGTCATCTCGTAGAGCATCCGAAGCAAGTGTTTTCGCGTGAGCAGCTATTAGAAAATATATGGGGATATCAATTTTATGGAGATGATCGAACAGTAGACGTGCATATGAAGCGATTACGAACAAAGATTGGTGATACGGATAACTCTCTGTTCCAAACAGTTTGGGGTGTTGGTTATAAATTTGAAGAATCAAAGATAAATAGTAAGGATTCGAACAATGAGAGTTAAATATTTTTATCAACAATTTGGAAGTCATGTTAGTGTCATTGTAATTGCCATTTTAGTTTTAAGTTTGTTATTTACACAATTTGTAGAGAAATTTATATATGAAAATAAAATTGATGAACTTACAGCATATGGAGAAAGTATATTAACAGACTTGGAAAAATCTGAGTTTCATTCCCAGCATGTACTCAGAGAATATGGAAATGTGTTAACTAGTAGAGATATTCATTTTAGCCTTTTTGATGAAAACTCGGCAATTATATATACAGTAGAAGGAAAGCGTCCAAATATTACGTTACAAGATGAAGAATGGAAGAAAATAACGAAAGGTGAAACTGTAACGGTAAGAAAAGATTTTAAACGTTTTTCTGAAGGGGCCACTTTTGTGTTGTTACCATATATTCATAACGGGTATTTTGTCGGTGGTATCTTATTAGCTGCACCAATTAAAGGTTTGAGCAAAGTAATATCTACTATTAATCAATATTTGCTTTTTACAGTACTTATTGCATTAGCTGTTTCTTTGTTGCTTAGTTGGGTTTTGGCAAAAGTCCATGTGAAGCGGATTAATCGAATAAAAGAAGCAACATCTAAAGTAGCAAAAGGGGATTATGAAATTCAAATCTCATCGACCGATTTTGATGAAATCGGAGAACTAGCGAATGATTTTAATAATATGATACAGAAGTTACGGATTTCTATGGAGGAAATAGAAGCGCTAGAAAATCGTAGACGTCAGTTTATGGCAGATGTTTCCCATGAACTGCGAACACCTCTAACGACTATTAATGGGATGATGGAAGGAATTATGAATGATATGATTCCTGAATCTGAAAAAGCAAAAGGATTACAGTTGGCAAGTAAAGAAACGAAGCGGCTTATTCGACTCGTCAACGAAAATCTTGATTATGAAAAAATTAGATCTAACCAAGTAACACTTTACAAAGAAGAGCTTCTACTACATGATGTACTTGAAGTAGTAAAAGACCAACTAGTTACAATGGCGATGGAAAAAAACAATAAAATTCACCTAGAAGTTACTGATAAATTGACTGTTTTCGCTGACTATGACCGAGTTATCCAAATTTTAATTAATATCGTTAAAAATAGTATCCAATTTACGGAGAACGGCTTTATATATTTGAGAGGAAAGGACGGAAATGATACAACGATTATAGAAATTGAAGACACAGGTATCGGAATGAATTCGGAAAACATTGAAAAGATTTGGCAAAGATTTTATAAATCAGGATTATCGAGATCGAACCGTTTACACGGTGAGTTTGGACTAGGTTTGTCTATCGTCAAACAATTAGTGACATTACACGATGGAAAAATTAATGTTACTAGCGAGGAAGGTAAAGGGACATTATTTACAATTCATTTACCAAAACGGAAAGAAGCGACTCAAAGCAATGTATGATTAGTATATTACTGAATGCATAAAGCATATGATGGATTTGGGGTGATGCAATGAGGCCAATTTTGATTGGTACATTAGGGGCTTTATTTTTTTCGGCAGCATTTATATTTAATCGTTCCATGGAATTGGAAGGGGGAAGCTGGGCATGGAGTGCCTCTCTTCGATTTTTTTTCATGTTACCGATGCTATTGGTCATCGTTGGATTTAATAAGAATATCAAACCAGTACTTATCCATATTAGAAATAAACCAATACCATGGATCATATGGAGTACAGTAGGCTTTGGACTTTTCTATGCTCCATTAGCTTTTGGAACTGTCTATGCACCTGGATGGCTTGTAGCTGCTACGTTTCAGTTAAATATTGTCGCAGGATCTTTGCTTGTACCATTAATAAATAAAGAGAATAAACGTATCCCAATACAGAGCATTATCATATCGATAATCATTCTTATTGGTGTATTCACCATGCAAATAGAACATGCAAACGCAGTTCCAGTCATTGGTGTTGTTCTGACTATCATTCCTTTACTTGTGTCATCTGTATCTTATCCACTCGGCAATCGTAAAATGATGCAAGTTGTTAAGACCGATTTAAATACATTTCAGCGAATCCTAGGGATGACGATTGCCTCGATGCCATTTTGGATTGTAATAGGTATCTATGCGCTTATTTCTCATGGTCCCCCTAGCTATAGCCAAATAGGGCAAACATTAATAGTTGCAGTATCTTCTGGAATAATCGGAACGGTATTGTTTTTTTATGCGACAGAAATGGTACGTAATGATAATCATAAGTTAGCCGGAGTGGAAGCTACTTCTTCAGGTGAAGTTGTATTTGCGTTGTTAGGGGAAATGGCGATTCTAGGAATTTTTCTTCCAAGCTTTACTTCAATTATTGGAATGCTCCTCGTTGTTATAGGGATAATTTTGCATAGTTTATTATCTACCATCATAGATGAAAAGCAACTTACAAAACAAAAGAAAATAGCTAATTAAACTAAAGGTGTTCTTGTAAAAGAAGAGCACTTTTTTGTTGTTAGGCGATGTTATTGTAAAGTTATTTTAATAGATATGTGTTCCAAGTTAGATGATTGCTTAATTTATGCTTGAAATAATAGAAAAGTCACAATATGTTCAAAGACTTTTCGAAAGGTATTAACAAACAAATAGCTTTAACATGTTATAATATGTTCGAGTATGTTTTAATCTATCAAATGTTGTTATGCTTGAAGGAGGAAAAAGATGCTTCCAGTTGAACGACAAGAATACATAAAAACACTCATTATGGAAAGAAAAAATATGAAAATCTCCGAACTAAGTAAAGAATTGAATGTATCGGAAATGACAATTCATCGTGATATTAAACCAATTATTGAAGAAGGATTAATTATTAAATCCTTTGGTGGAATAAGTCTTGTAAAACAGGAAAATGAAAATAAAGATAATGTCTGTATTTACTGTAGTAAACAAATAAGGCAACGTATGACATTTCGATTAATCCGATCAAACAATCAAACGGAATTAGCATGTTGTGCTCATTGTGGATTACTAAGGTATCAACAGCTAGGGGATGAGGTGAAACAGGCGATTTGTTATGACTTTTTCAGGCAAATAACAATCAGTGCTACGATGGCCTGGTATGTCATTGATACGACTGTTGATTTGGGCTGTTGTCAGCCTCAAGTTATTGTATTTGAATGGGAAGATCATGCAAAAAGGTTTGTAAAAGGATTTGGTGGGGAGGTTTGTTCATTTTCATTAGCGCTAGAAAAAGTTCTGAACAAAATGCAAGGGGGAAACAACTTGTTGTCCTAATTAGCAAAGGGATGGATAGTTATTTTTCAAGTTGTCAACTACAGATAAAGTTAATTTAAATTTTACTACATGATCAAATTGAAAATATATATTCAAAAGTAGAGATGTAGAAAATTATTAATAAAATATAATTTAAATTATTTATTGAGGTGAATGAAATGATGCGAAAAGGACTTTTCGTTTTCATCGGAATATTGTTTATTTTTGCTGCTTGTAGTAGTAGCAATCCAAAAATTGAAACAAATATGTCTAAAAATGTTGCGGATTTTGAATATACAAATCAGAATAACGAATCATTTGGTTTACAAGATTTAAAAGGGAAATGGTGGGTTGCTGACTTTATTTTCACAAATTGCACAACAGTTTGTTTGCCAATGACGAGTAATATGTCACGTTTACAAGATCGTGTAAAAGAAGAAGGTTTAGAAGGGGTGCATTTTATTTCCTTTAGTGTTGATCCTGAATATGATACGCCAGATGTTTTAACAGAATATGCCGCCGATTATGAAGCAGATTTAAATAATTGGACTTTTTTGACAGGATATGATTTTGAGACGATTAAAGAATTATCGATAAAATCATTTCAATCTATGCTACAAGAACCAATGCCTGGAGATGACCAAGTAATGCATGGTACTCGCTTTTATTTAGTAAATCCGGAAGGTAAAATAATTAAAAGTTATAGTGGAGTTAAATCAGATGAAATTGATGAAATTTTTGAAGATTTAAAAAAGGTGTTATAAAAGTAAAAGTCAATTATTACGGGGGAATAATCGATGCGAAAAATTACTTCGATTTTAGTTATTATGTTTGCTTTTAGCGTTTTAGTAGCATGTGGAAATGAAAATGAAAATAGTGCTGAAGAGGAATTGTTTATGTTAGAAGTTGACTTTGAAGTTGCTGATCATGCAGAAGTAGGAGAAAATGTAGACTTAAAAGCAACGGTAACATACGGTGAAGAGTTCGTAAAGGATGCACATGAAGTCGTTTTTGAAGTGTGGGAAAAAGGCGATCAGGAAAATAGTGAAATGATTGATGCAGAAAATCATGATGACGGAACTTATACAGCCACTGTGAAATTTGACCATGATGGAATATATGAGATGTATGCCCATACTACAGCAAAAGACCAACACACGATGCCTAAAAAGGAAATAGTCATTGGTGAAGGTGGCGACTATGAGGAAGAAGAAGCACATTTTCATACAGAAGGTTTTGACATGCACTTTATGGAACCAAATGGAATTGAAACAGGAGAAGAAGTTGAGTTAATTGTTAATCTTTTAATGCATGAAGAACCGTTTGAACAAGCAAAA
>Ga0209487_1000741_pt1 | contig 28981 bp, 16 predicted proteins | sample Poulit2012_FD_187524 | JGI IMG/M metagenome (GOLD analysis project Ga0209487, IMG submission 187524) | Agricultural soil microbial communities from Georgia to study Nitrogen management - Poultry litter 2012 (SPAdes) (version 2) | ecosystem: Environmental > Terrestrial > Soil > Agricultural land...
CCATTTCCTGAAGGCCTGCCTCTGCCGCCGATAATCCCTTTCCTGCTGCCTGAAACCGTTCTGTACTTTCGTTTAGGTTCGCTTTATACGCTCTGTCCATTCAATATTTCCACTTAATTCATAGGTCAGTAGAAATGTAACAAAATGTTGGATGGAAATGAGATGAAAGATCGCTCCTCGCAGCTGCCCTTCTCTGCAGGTAAAGGGATAGCCCCCGGCACACTTACCCGCACAGTTTTGCAACCCCATTCAGAGCCCTGAGCTGCCCGGCCGGGGCCCATAAACGGAAACACCCATACCGCAGAGTTCCCTGATTTTCCTACTCGATGGCATCCACATCCACATTGATGCGGACAGCCGCTGCCCCTTTCGGTTTGACCGCATCATACTCTTCAAAAATCTTGTCCAGCAAGTTTCTGATGGAATTTGCACTATAACGACGGTCGAGTTTTATGTTGGCTTCCCACTGATATTGACCACTGAGCCATTCGATCACGGAGGGCGAGGGCCCCATGACGATGTTCTCGGATGTAATTTTTCGGACGACGTCACAAAATTTGTGGGCTACTGATTGCACCCGGCTTGCGGAAGGAGATTTAAAATGAAAGACCACCATACGGGAGAAGGGCGGGAACAGCAGTAACTCCCTCTCCCGAAGCTCCTCCCTGGCAAATGCCCTGAAATCGTGAGTGCGGGCATGGCGGATTGCGGGATGTTCCGGACGCCATGTTTGCACATACACAATTCCAGGTTTCTCCGCTCTCCCGGCGCGCCCGGCAACCTGGCTCAGCAACTGATACATCCGCTCTCCTGCACGGAAAGAGGGGAAAGCGAGCTCCGTATCGGCATCGATCACGCCGACCACCGTGACGTTGGGGAAGTCGAGGCCTTTGGCAACCAGCTGAGTTCCAATCAGAATATCTGCCTTCCCGCTCAGAAATTGCTCATACACTCTCTGATGCCCGTGTTTTCCTGAGGTTGTGTCGCGGTCCATCCGTAGCAGCCGCGCATTGGGAAACAGAGCGGCCATCTCCTCCTCAATCTGCTGGGTACCGCTGCCCTGCGTACTCAATTTCTCCGAACCGCACGCTTCGCAGCGGGTATCCCGTCTGCGGGAGTAGCCGCTATAGTGGTCGAGCAGAATATTCTTTCGCTTGTGGTAGGTCAGGCTGGTAGAGCTCTCCGGGCTTTGGGGAACATGCCCGCACTCCTCACACCGCAGAAAAGAGGCGTAACCGCGACGGTTATAGAGCAAAATGACCTGCTCCTTTCTCTTCAATGCCTGCTCCATCGCTTGATAGAGCTCTACGGTGACGGGCCCTCTCATGGCACCTTTGTACGCTTTGAGATCCAGAATCCTCACCTCCGGCATCGATCCCGTGGGCCTCATGGAGAGTTGCAGTAGTTTGTGCTTTTTCTCCATCACCGCTTTGACAGAAACCATCCCCGGGGTCGCAGAACCGAGGACCACTACCGCCTTCTCAAGAGTTGCCCGCATGATGGCCACGTCCCGGGCGTGGTATCTGGGAGAGGGATCAAACTGCTTGTATGAGGCGTCATGCTCTTCATCGACGATGAGAATTCCCAGGTTCTCCACGGGTGCAAAGACGGCGGACCTAGGCCCGATCGCAATATTTTTTTCACCCGACTTCAGACTTTGCCACGCCTCATATTTTTCACGGTCGGTGAGGCGGCTGTGCAGCACGGCGATCTGATCTCCGAACACCTGATAGAATCGCTGTACCGTCTGGGGGGTCAGGGCGATCTCAGGAACCAGAACCAACCCACCCCGCCCCTTCTCAAGGCTTTTTTTCAGGGCATGTATGTACACTTCTGTCTTCCCTGATCCGGTGACTCCATGCAGTAAAAAACTTGCATACTCGCCACTCTCCATCGGCTTCACAATCTCCTGATACACTTTCTGCTGATCTTCAGAAAGCGTTTTAATCCGATGAGGCTCGTGGCGGGCCTGATGCCAGCGTTCGCTCTTCACCGGCAGATCGACGGCAGTGATCCACCCCTCCTCTTCAATTCTTTTCAGCGTATAACCTGTAAACAGCGGATCCATGGCGATCAAGGCCGAATGCGACAGAGGCAGGGGCATTTTTGAAAGGCGCTCAAAGGCCTGGACCCACTTTCTTTTTTTCTCCCTTTCAGACATCCGGTTCAGCACTGCCGCCGGATCTATCTTATCGGCCATCACCCAGTGCCTGGCCGTTTTGTAATCTACCCTTTTCCCGGGCTGCTCCCACACCTCTGCATATCCCTTCTTAATCAGCTGACGCAACGCACTCCGTTCCTTTCCCTCCCGCCACCGCTTCTCTGCATCGCGCAATCGGTAGGGGGTACTCTCCAGCTCTTCCAGTATCTCGCGTTGCGTTTCACTAATCTCCCCTTTAAACCCCTTTTTCACCTTCAGAATCTTCTCTGACGTAAAATTGAGGCCCACAGGCAGGGCGGCCTGAATCACCTCCCCGTGACTGCAGTAATAGAATCGGTGCACCCACTCTGTCAGTTTCAGCATAACCTCATCCATTACCGGTTCATCATCCAGTATCTGCTCAACGGGGCGTGTTTCAAATTCAGGCCGTTCTGAGTGAACCCGGACGACCATGCCAATGGCGTAGGTGTTCCGAAAGGGCACCCATACACGCATTCCTCTCTTTACATCCCTGCGTCGGGTGTGGTAGGTAAACACTCTCTGCACAGCTGTAGGAATTGCGATGTCTACATAAAGTTCTGCCATCTATTTATCGATCAAACCTTGACTCTTGCATTCATTAAATGCCGATTTACAATTCTCCACATTCCCCGGCCTGCCGGTACTTGTCCATACGAGCCGGTGATGCGGATCCCTCTGTCAGGCCAAACAGAGAGTTCCCGGAATGTCCCCTCTGCCGGCCAGTCCGGACTTATCCGGCTCTCTTCTTCTTAACCTGCTCATCGGGTCTCGCCGTCTATCTCCTTCATCAGTTCGTCAACCGCCCTTTCCAGTTGCTGATCCCGGCCCTGATCAATCACTCCAGGCATGTTTTTCACCCGGATGATCGGTTCAGTCTGGTTATTCTCCATCCACTCATCCGCCATGTTCCGGGCACTGATCGGCACCACACCCCACCGGGTCCCATCCGGCAATCCTTCCCAACCTGCAAAGCTACAGGTACCCGGTACAGGCATGCCTACTGTTTTACCTATCCCGAGCTCTGTATAGGCCGTAGCATAGCAGTGGCCATCAGAATACATCGCTTCGTTAATCAGAGAAAATGTGGGCCGGGTCCATCGCGATGTAGGTTCTCCTCCTACATCTTTATCGGCTGTTGCATAGGTATTGAACTTCACACCCGTAAAGAACATCGCCAGATCTGCGACAAGATCTCCGCCCCCGTTAAAACGTGTGTCGACAATCATGCCGTCCCGGTCGCTGTACTTACCCAGCATCTCCTGAATCACATTCCGGTAAGGGCCATCTCCCATTCCCGGGATGTGGACATACCCCAACCTGCCGTCACTTCTCTCATCCACCTCTTTTTCGTTCATGCGGACAAACCTCTCGTAAAGAAGGGATCGCTCCTCAGCGGGCGAAATCGGTTTCACCGTAACCTGCTGCAGGTTGCCCCCATCTCCATCCGTGATCTCCAGCAGTACAAACGAACCGGCTTTCCGGTTCAGGTAACGGGCCACGTCCCGATCCGCTGAAATCACTTCCCCGTCGATTTTTTCAATCACCATCCCCGGTTCGATGGTAAATGAAGATCTGTCCAGCGGCCCGCCGCGAATCACTTCTGTAATTTTAATTCCATCCTCCTTGTGATTGTAGTCCATAAATATACCCAGCGATGCCGTCTCATCCGCATTCTCAATGGATCTGCTGTATCGGGCGCCGGCGTGGCTCACGTTAAGCTCACCGAGCATCTCTGAGATCATCTCGGAAAACTCATACGAATTCCCCAGATGCGGCAGATATTTCTGATAGGCTGTATAGAGACTGTCCCAGTCGTTCCCGTGGAACGTAGGCTCATAGAAGATGTTTTTCGTTCGTATATAGACATGGTCGAACATCACTCTCCGCTCCTCTGCCTCATCGTAGACCATCTCTCCAGCAATGGTTACCGGGCTCGCGCTGCCGCCGTTCAGATCGACTTTGTATACCTGGCCGCGGCTCAGCAGATAGAGATTTTCCATTTCCTTATCCCAGCTGAGGCTTCCCGGCCCCGCAACACGGACAGCCGCTTTTGTATCCCGGGTTCTCAGATCCGTCTCCCAGATATTGTAAGTCCCGTCAAACTGTATCAGATAATAGAGTTTATTGCCATCTTTCGAGAGAACGGCATCGCTCAAACTTCCGGAGTGGATGGTGAGCCGTGCCGTCTGATCCTTCATCCGGTCCCAGTCGAAAGTCAGCTCTTCCGGAGCGTCGTCATCCTTGTTATCTTTCGAGTCATCCTGCTCCTCCTCTTCTTTTAAAGCCTTCTCCCTCTCCTCCCACAGAGCGTACTCCTCCTTGCTCATATTAAACTTTTCCCACTCATCGCGGGTAAAAAACATGGTATAGACATCTCTCTCCGTCCGCCCGCTCGCCGCATAACTCCTCAGGCCGTCGCGGTTTGCAAACCAGATCATCTGTTTTCCGTCACGGGTCCATTTGGGGGAGCTGTCCTGATAGCCGCTTTCAGTCAGGTTAACCCGCCATGATCCGTCTGCCGCCAGGAGCAGAACCTCACTATTGTGCAGAACTTTCGGCCACCCAAACAGGAGCCACCGGCTGTCCGGACTCCATGTAAAGTATTTGTCTCCGTCCCGCATATGAAACAGATCCTCCGGCGTCAACAGGTCCACCGTCTCTTCCGATTCAAGATCCAGGATACGAAGGGTGCGCCTGCCTGCAATATAGGCCAGTTTTTTCCCATCGGGGGAGTAAGCAGGCAGATAGTTGTCCTGATCATCCCTTACCACTACTTCTTCTCTGAGCAGGGTGGATGCATAGAAGAAAGGCTCCTCCTCCCTCACTTTCACACTCTTATAGATGCTCCACCGGCCATCCCTTTCACTTGCATATACAATTCCATTTCCGTCTGGAGTAAACTGAACGAATGCTTCCGTTTCGGGGGTGTGGGTAATCCGTTTTGTAAGGGATCCGTCGACGGATGTAACAAACACTTCACCCCGGGCAATAAAGGCGATCTCTTTGCCATCGGGGGAGATATCCATCTCCTGAACACCGCCGTTGATGGTGATAAAGCTATCGGGATTGCTGATGTTCTGGGTGCGGATGGTAATCTCTGTCCTGACCGCTGCTTCCCCTTCTCTCATGGTGTAGATCTCCCCGTCATACCCAAAGGTGATCAGGCCGCCACCGCTGCTTAAAAAACGAACCGGATGGCCCGTAAATCGGGTCAGCTGCTCAGACGTGTGCTCTCCGTCCAGCGACATCCGATGGACATTGAATGAACCGCTCTCTTCACTCAAATAGTAGAAACCTTCCTCATTTTCAGTGAAAACGGGCTGACGGTTTTCCCAGTCAGAAGAAGTGATCATCCGGTGTTCGCCGGAATCTGCATCATAGAGCCAGATATCCCTTGTAATGGCAGAGCGCTGATGCTTTCTCCACTCATTCTCCCCTCCTTTTTTATCGTGATAGAGAATCTTCTTTCCGTCCCGGCTTACCCGGGCATACTCCGCAGGAACCGTAAACACCTGATCTACGCGCCCGCCTGTTGCCGGCACGCTGTAAAGTTCAGGCTGGGACGGGGTCGGGTACTGCCGGTGTCGTTCCGTATCGAGACGCACACCGCCAAAGAGTATGGAGGTGTCATCGGTGGTAAATGAGTAGGGAAATTCATCAGAAGAGTGGTAGGTAAGTCGCTCAGCCGGCCCTCCGTCTGCATCCATCACATAGATATCGAAATTTCCGTACCGGTCAGAGGCAAAAGCGATTTTGGTTCCGTCATTACTCCAGACAGGCATAAAATCGTGAGCCTCATGGAAGGTCAGCTGCTGTGCCTGTCCTCCCTCCGGGGAAACCCGATAAAGATCTCCTTTATAGGTAAATACAATAGCCGATCCATCCGGCGAAATGGCCGGATAACGCAACCAGTTCGGGTTCTCCTGTGAATAGGCCAGAACGGGCATACCGATCAGACATGCCAGCAATATATATGTTCTCATGAAGTCAATTCTTTTTAAATAGTGTTCAAATAGTCAGAAGCCACCGGCAAGGCCACGCTCCCGCTTCACCCCCGGCGGCTTTTACAGACGCGTTCAGGAGAAGACCATTCGTGCCTTGCTGCTCTTGCTAAGCCTTCAGCCGGAGCCACTTCCTCATCGCTGCCTAAGGGTACGAAAATATCTGTCTGAGTAAAAGTGACGGATGACACTTTCTATCCGGTTATGACGAATTAAGAGGTATGTCGGCAGGAGCCAGGGAAATTCCGTTCGCCGCGTGGCAGCCTGAAGATCCCGGATGACCGCCCGGCTCCCGGAGAGGTTTTGTGCAACTCCGGCCATTTATGCCAGTATCTGATTTTTTTGAAAATCCGATGCGGATATGTCGACCGGTTCATGGTTTTTATTTATCTTCTGATCAGCCAGTATCTTCGGAGGTTTCTAATCCACCCGGGTTGCGGTCTAATTTCCGTTGCAGGAGATCTATCGCCGGTGAGTTGCCTGAAACTGGATTTAAATCATTCTGCAACAGAGTTACGCCAGCGGCCACCGGATAGCGGATGAGCGCTGTTTCCGGCAATGTTCGCCGCCTGGTGTGTTCAATCAACGATTCAGCAAGGCAGTACCCATTTAAGTCTGCAATGAATGCAAGAGGTTAGCCAGCATTAACAAGAGTTTGTCATGGTAATCAGAAAGTGTCTGTTGGGAGTAGTTTTATTTGCCTCTATATACTGCCCGGGGTATATGCTGCTCTACGCCCAAAACAGCTCTTCGGTCATTGACCTCCGGCAAAATCGCCTCCACTATTTTTCTGATGCCGATTATAATCGCATTCCCGATTTCAGCCATGCAGGCTATATGGGAGGGGGTGTAGACCTACCCCGGATACCGGTAAGGAAAACGATCGGGCCTGTTGATGGCGATAATACCCCTCACATTCAGCGTGCAATCGACGAAATCTCCTCACGGAAACCGGACGAAAACGGTTTCAGAGGAGCTGTGCTGTTAGAACCGGGCCTCTACTCCATCCGGAATAACCTCTTCATCAGAGCAAGCGGTGTCGTTTTGAGAGGATCCGGTGACGGGGAGGACCCCTCCCGTAACACCATCCTGGAGGTCTCCATGAGCGTGAAAGGAACGGTTCTTCAGATCGGCAGTAAGAATCTGAACTGGTACCGAAGGCGCCCCGACACCTCCACCGAGATCACCTCTCCATTCCTGCCTGTGGGGTCCCGGGTGTTCACAGTTTCAGAACCAAACAAGTATGAGGTGGGGGATCAGGTCGTCATCCGTCACTTCAGCACCGAGGAGTGGCTTCGTTCGATCGAATTCGGAGGAACGGCCAGCAGTGAAGGGTGGGAATCAGAGTATATCGACATCTACTACTACCGGGAGGTCGTGGGAGTGCGGGGGGATACGCTCGCCGTGGATGCCCCCCTTTTCAACCATTTCGACTTAACCCTGTCCCGTCCGATCGTTTATCAGCCTTACCGCGATCATCTTGTGGAAAATTCCGGTGTGGAGAACCTGCGTATCGCTTTCCGTACCAACGGACCCAACTCTGAAAACCACGGAGACAACGGTGTGCTCTTTCGCGGAATTGAAAATGGATGGGCAAATGGGGTGACGGTCATCCATTTTAAGATGAGTGGATTCATTACAGATACAGCGAGAAACATCACCATCCGCAACTCCAGAGCTCTTGAACCCCACTCCACCCTTACCGGGGAACGCAGGTATAACTTTAATACCGGATTTTTCTCCAACAACATCCTTTTTGATAATGTTGTAGCCTCCGGAGGGCGGCGGGATTTTGTATCGAATGGCACGAGTGTGGCGTCGGGCATCGTCTTCTATAACAGCAGGTCAATCGGGACTCAAAACTCATCCGAAGGCCATCAGAAATGGTCCCAGGGGCTCCTTTACGACTCCATAACCTTCGAAAACCCGCGTCACTACAATGTCCTCTCCCTCTACAACAGAGGTAGTTTGGGCACCTCACACGGCTGGGGTGCCGTGCATTCCGTGGCCTGGAATATTGAAGCAGCAGGTTCAGAGATCTACATTCAGAAGCCACCCGGAGCTCAGAACTACGGGATTGGAAACCGTGCGAATGTGAATGGCGTGGGACTTTTTGAGCATGCAACGGGTTTTATCGCCGACAGTGACAAAATCCCTAATCCGGCCTCTCTCTACCGTCAACAGCTTGAAGAGCGGCTCACCTACGGAATACCTCCCGACATGCCGCTGGAGTTGTCGGCCGACACAGATACCAACAATCAGATCACTCTGCACTGGACCCATTATGCCCTCTCCCCGACCCCTGTCGTCATTGAAAGAGCTGCAGGAAATTCAGATCAATTTACAGAGATCGGCCGAACCAACGGCACAGACAACCGGTTTGAAGACAGAGATGTAGGCAAACAGGAGTACAGGTATCGTATCTATGCCGAAAATGAAAATGGCAAATCGGCCTATACCTATCCCGTTCAGGCAACCCCTGTTTTTTCAGATGATTTTCTTACTGAGTTCGCCCTGAATAAACCTGAACACAATTCCGAATATGTGGTTACCGGTTTGGCTGAATCCCTCATGGAATTTGAATGGGAGGCGATCGGTGACCAGACGACTACCTACACCTTCTATCTGTACAATTCGAAGGGTAAAGATAGCACGCCGCTTCTTCAGGAGGATTCCCTCTCCGTTAATAGCTACAGCCTCAGCTATGAGCGCATCAATGAATTTTTTGAAGATGCAGGGCTCTCGACAGATGAAACTCTGGAGGCCTATTGGACGGTTCAGGCGAGTAACGAAAATATGATCAGCAACGCCTCCCGAACCAACCGTATCTATCTGAAAAAAGGAGTGCTTTTTGGGCTGGATGAAGATAATGAATCGGGTTTTCAGCTGGACCAGAACTATCCCAACCCTTTCAATCCGGTAACCACAATTCGCTATCACCTGGCGGAACCAGCCGAAGTGGACCTGAGTGTTTTCAACATAGCGGGTGCACGGGTGGCTGTTTTGGATGAAGGTTACCGGTCCGAAGGGAGTTACATGGTGGAGTTTTCAGCACAAAACCTGGCAAGCGGCCTCTACTTCTACCGGCTCCAGGTGAATGGCCAACTCCAGTCCCGAAAGATGGTGATCATCAAGTAGCTCTATTCATCTGCTACGGGGAAGGATCCCTTTAACGATCCATACCTGTTCGAGTCCTTTCTCAGAATCGAATCTCAGTAATGACGCTGAATGCGTGGGTTCTTGCATCCCCGAACGGCACTCCATCCTCCCGGTTCTTGTAGCTCAGGATGATTTTAGAGCTGTTGGAGAAGGTATAGGCAACACCACCCAGAAACTCCTGCACGGCAAGCTGTCCACTCTCCCGGTGAGTTATGTTATCATACCGACCCAGAAGGCTGACAGGAATAGAGAAGGGTTTGAATTCATGAAAAAAACTCCAGCCGTAAATCGGCAACGCCAACATATCTTCATCCACCAGAAGTCCGGCGCTGTCTCCCTCTCCCCAGAACCCCTGCAGCAGGGTAGTCCATCGCGAGGATTCATAGGATATACCAGATCCGGCAAGGGTGAAATTGGGACTTTCAGGGATATTTCCTCTGCCGTAGGAGCCAAAAAAGCTGGTCTGGAGCCCCGGCAATACGTACGGCAGAGGCCGCAGGGTGAGCCTCCCCTCTACCACTTTATTTCTGTTTTTTTCAAGAGCTGAATAACCGCCGCCATTGTATATACCGAAGTGAAAACTCCCATAACGGCCGCCATCCGACCCGATCGATTCACGCTCTTTATCCCCTAATGCATCCCCCAGATCGGCCGACAAGCTTACTCCATAATCTGCGGAGACCAGAATCTTGTTGTTGTCCAGAAACATCGACTCCTGACTTCTGAAGTCATTGATACTCTGTTCAAAGTCCACCCACGGCCGGCTGATCACACCGACTTCAGCCCGGGGGTTTCTGATGATGGAGAGATCATTCAAAGTGAGATTGACAAGGGCATATTTCAGCCGAAGCTCAATATCTCCTTCCCCATCCCCTTCCTGATCGATGGTCACATCCTGTGTAAAACGGACACTGACCCGTTCGTGGATATCCCTTCTGAAGGTGATATAACCCCTTTTTAAAATAAATTCATTCGACACCTCCCCATCGGTGGAAATGTGATCGTAAGAGAGAAAGAACTGGCCACTGAAGCCAAAATCATTCACATTGATCTGTCCGTAGGTGACAGGGATGAAGAGAAACAGAAAAGCGGTCAGCAGGCAGAAAATTCTGATGATCATTCAAAAAGAGTCCATATGGGTGTCAGGTTAAACGAACTCTGTCATACAGCACCGGTTGCAGACCCGTGCGTAAACGCGGTTCAGGTTCACAAAATAGATGTTCTGCCGCTCTAATTCAGAAATTTTTCAGGCTCTCTTCGCATGCAGGACTCCACTTGAGCCGGTACCCTCCCATACTCTTCCAAAACCCCGCCTCCGTTGCACCAGAGTATCTGTGGAATCCATGAAAAATAGAAAAAACCACACCTCCCGGGAAACATGCGGGAACACTCCCCTTTTGCAAATTGTCTACAGGCCCGAAGTGCCAGAGATCAAATGGTGTAGATGCCACTCTATTCGTAGCGAAGAGACTCCACTGGATCCACTCTCGCTGCTTTAATGGCGGGAAAAATTCCTGCAAGCAAACCGATTCCGCCCAATACGGTGGTGGTGATCAGTAAAGCCATTCCGGATATCTCCGGCTTGCCAAGAAATTCCCCTGCGCCGGTAGTCATATCCAGAGAGAGAACGCCATACACAATGGCGGCCGATACCGCCATCCCCAGGCCGCCTCCGATGAACGAGATAAGCAGGGATTCAACAATAAACTGCGTGATGATGTGAACCTTCCGGGCACCGACAGCCAGTTTAACTCCGATCTCCCGGGTTCGCTCCTTGACAACGACAAACATGATATTGGCCACGCCTACCCCCGCTATCATCAGGGTGAAAAAACCGATCGTGAAGAGGAATATTTCCAGCCCGGTTGCTACTTTCAGGCTCATCTCCTCCTGTTCAATGAAATCCCACACCGGCAACGCCTGCTCATCTTCAGGGTCAAATTTGTATTTGGTTGCCAGAAAAGAAGTGATACGCGACTTGAGGGTCTCCTGCTGTTCCGGGTTCTCAGGACGGATCAGCATGGAGTTCAGATAGCGATTGCCAAACATATTTTTAAAGGTGCTATGGGGGATAATGGCCCTCTCTGCATCGGGGCCATTGTTCATCGATGTCTGCATTTTCGATTTCATGGTCCCGACTACCGTAAAAGGCGTGCCGTTCAGTAAAATTTCTTTTCCCACCGGATCCTCCCCGCCAAAAAGTGTCCCTGCAATCTGGTCGCCCAAAAAGAGGGTTCGCCGCTGAAGGGCAACGTCCTGCTCATTGATAAAGCGTCCTCCGCTTACCGGGTACATCGTCCGCATAATCTCGAAATCGGGATTCACTCCTTCCATATAGGTGGTGGTGATACGATCCTTATACTGCAATCGCGTTCCCCACTGACCATACTGCGGGCTGGCGTAGGCGATTCCAGGAATTGCAGAGGTGATCATGGAGAGGTCCTCCTCTGTAAACCGGATGGCGCGTCCGATGCCCAACCCTTCAAAGTTGATGGTGGTCTGTCCACCGTAGAAAACCATCACCTGATCCCCGGCACCCTTCAGGCCCTCCATCAGACTCGTCCCTAGTCCGCGTCCAAACGCCAGCAGCAGGACCACCGATAGTGTTCCCCAGCCGATAGCCAGAATCGTTAAAAATGACCGAAGCTTCTGTTTTCCCAGATCGCTGAAAAATTCCCTGAAGAGAGTGCCCCACATAATCTTACCTGTTTAAACATTCTGTGATTTCAAGCCGGGATGCTCTCCAGGCAGGGAGAAACCCTGCGGCAAGCCCGATCAGTGCGAGTACCACAAAAGCGACGAGGCCTACTTGCGGTGCAAAATAGGGGGCACCTACAAAATCCTTAATCGGCAGATTCTGGGTAAGTTGTACCAGCAGCCATCCGATCCCATAGCCGGCAGCTGCGCCGATTGAGATCACGGCAAAGGTCTCCGTAAAAAATTGCCCCATGATGTGGTATCTCCTGGCCCCTACCGATCGTCGGATACCGATCTCTTTCATTCGTTCCTGAACAATAACAAACATGATATTGGCGACACCTATCCCGCCCACAGCCAGTGTAAAAAAACCGATCAGCCCCAGGAATCCGTTGATCCCGAGAAACATCACATTGATGAAGGACCAGAACTCGTTGGTATCCCAGATACCGAGGGCATCCGTATCGGCAGCGTGAAACCTGTGTCTGTTCCCCATCACCTCATACACCTGGCTGCGGACTGCTCCGGACATGGAGGGATCCTTCACTGTATAGAGCAGATTGTTCACCAAATCGGTTCCCATAATAGCTGAAAATGTTGTGGCGGGGATAAAGGAACGGTCCCTGTCCTGCTGATTGTAGGAGGAGTTCTGAATTTTCTCGGTCATTACCCCGATCACCGTATAGGGCGTATTCTGGACCATCACCCGTTTACCGACCGGATCCTCCTCTCCAAAGAGGTTTTCCGCCAGCCGGTTTCCCAGAAAGATGACTCGTCGCCGCTCTTTCAGATCCCTCTCATTGAGCCAGCGCCCGCCCGGCTGTGCAAAGATGTTCCGAAGATCCTGATAGACCGGGTAGACCCCGGCTACGGAAGAGTTTCTCCTTTTATCCCCATGGACGACCGGGAGGTTCCGGCTGTATTCCGGAGTGGCGATATCGATCTCTGCTATCTGGCTCTCCAGCAGCCGGGCATCGGCCTCCCGGAGGCGGATAGGCCGGCCAATTCCATACCCTTCAAAAGACTTCGTGGTCTGGCCGGGAAACAGGATCACCAGCTGGTCTCCCATCCCCCGCATATTCAGAACCGTCTGATCCCGGAAACCCCAACCGAACGCAAGGAGCAGGATCAGAGTGGCGGTACCCCACATAATCCCGAAAATGGTCAGAAAGCTTCGTAACCGCTGCTGATTCAGGTTGCGGAACAGATCACCGAAAAAGTGAAAGATATTCATGGCCGGCTCATTTTATGGTCTGCATTCTGTAGGCTCATCTCATTTGGGAAGGTTACGACGTTCTCCCAATTCCATTTAGCGGACCGTCAGGGTGCGCTCAGGCTTTTCCAGAATCTTCTCCCCCTCCTCTACGCCGCCCACGATCTCTACAGTAATGGCGTCACTCAGCCCGAGCTGTACCTCTTTCTCTATTCGTTCGCCCGGCTGGCTTCCGGCGGTTTCCACATAGGCCATACCGTCGCGCATGGTAATCACCCTTTCCGGAAGCGTCACAATGCCACTGGCCCGCTCGATAATGATATTCGCATTGGCAGAGTATCCTGCCCGGAGGGTTGCGCCGTTTGTATTTGTGATGGTGATCTCAACCGGGAAGACCGTGGCATTGTCGACCTCCTGGGATTTGAGGGAAATTCTGGAAACCACCCCTTCGATCAACTCGCCGGGCAGGGCACCAATCTTGATTTCGGCCGGCATCCCCTCCTCCATTTTACCAACATCAATCTCATCGACTGTCCCTTTAAAAAGAAGCTTCTCCATTCCAGCAAGACTCATCAGGGGGGTTCCCGCCTGGTAGGAGGTCAGCGGCACCACCGGCTCACCCATGTCGACCATCTTCTCAAGAATAAATCCATCCACCGGGGCACGGATGACCGATTCAATCACCACATCATCCATCACGATCCGCCCGTTCTCGAGCAGTTCGAGACGCTCTTTGTTGATCTGCTCCCGGACCTTCACATCATTGAACTGCTGTTCCGCTCTGTCGAACTCCTGCGGAGAGATCAGTTCCCTTTCAAGTAGGGTGACCATTCTCTCCATCTCTGCGGCTAGATTCACTCTCTCCAACCGGGTACGTTCCAGTGCGCGCTTTGCCTCTGCCAGCTCCAGGGGGGTGGGATCAGGCTTTACTTCAATCAACGGATCCCCCGCCCGGACGAACTCCCCGGGCTGTGCAAAAATCTTGTGTACTACTCCGGAAATTTTGGATTTTATTTCGATCTCATTTTCAGGTTCGATCGCCCCCACCGCAAGAGCGCTTTCAACAACCGTACCGATTTCTGCGATTACATGGGGCATATCAACGGGCTCCTTCTGAGAGGATTTTCCCTGGATGAAGTAAATGAGGCCGCCGGCAACAACACAGATAAAAATGGTAAATAGGGTGATTTTGAATTTCATGGGACTAAGCTTTTAACAATTGGACAGAATCAGATATTCTCTACGGGACTTTTTTTAGATAGTTACCCATCAAGACTCAATTATTCTAAAAGATTGCAGTTTAAAGCCAGAGTTAGTTATGCCATCTGCTTGATTAGACTATGGATATGAATATTCATAAAATATTCACATTTTCGGGGACTTCGAGGAAAGATGGGAGGGAATTACTACCTTTTCGGCAAATTTTAAATGGAATGAGACCAATTTGAATGGCCCCGGGTCAGCAGATTTCGGGCCGCCCGGGACGTAAAAAGTGTGCAATCTCTTGCAGTCTTTAAGCCGGAAAAAAAAGAGGGGGGTTCGGGCAGCACGATCATCGTCCTGCCCACTCCAGGAAAGAATCAGCAACAGGAGAGTAGGCTCTCAGGCCACAAAATTTTAACCCATTAATTTTTTCAGAAAAGCGAGCCCTTCTGCTGCCAGCTCATCAGGCCCGGGGGCAAGTGGCCGCCATATCGCAGCAGCTTTTGCAAGCAGCTCATTGTCCTGAGAAAAAGTCTCAATGACAACATCCCCGTCATATTCGATCTCCCGGAGAGCCGAGGCAATATCTTCCCAGTCGAAATGTCCGGTACCCGGTGTTCCCCTGTCATTTTCTGCCACCTGGATATGCCCGAGACGAGAGCCGGCTGTCCGGATGGCATCCCCCAGACTTTTCTCCTCAATCCCTGCATGAAACAGATCGATCATCACCTGACAGTTGTCATGGTCTACCTGACGTACGATATCCACGGTATCCTTTGTGAGATTCAGAAAGCTTGTTTCAAAACGGTTCAGCGCTTCCAGACAGACAACCACATCTTTTTCTGCAGCGTATTCGGCCAGTTCCTGAAGTTGAGAAACAAGCAGTCGAGTCTCCTCTTTTTTCTCTTCCTCTGTTGTTTTCCAGAGGCGGCCCACCTCAGAGTAGAGGGGCCCCACAAATCTCTTCGCACCCACTTGATTGGCGAAATCGATGGACTCCCTGAAATAAGCCATCGTCTGTTCCCGAACTTTCTCATCCGGGCTTAGCAAATCCCGCCCTTCGCCCATCGCCGCACAGGTGGTCACATGGAGATTGTTCTCTTCCAGCGCCTTCTTTATACGGCCGGAATCAAGAGTTGAGGGGTCTTCTACAGGAATCTCCGCTGTATCAAATCCCATCACAGCAATTTTAGGCAGGTAATGTTCAATGGTTTCATTATTTACGGGAGATGTCCAAAGCCAGATACTTACTCCAAATCTCATGGGTGGTGATGTTTAATTAATAGTTTATTTTGATGCCAAACAGAGCCCTCTTCCAGTCGGTCACTGTCAAAGAACCCTTCCGAATTGTCTTTATTAACTTGGCAGCCGATTTAAAAGTGAACGTTGCCACACGGCAGCATGAGTACTTTCCGCGATGGGCCGGAGGCCGTAGACGCCCCCAGCCATACTCAAACTGCGGATGTTACTTCGAATGCAGACGGCCCTGCATCATCGTAAAGTGCCCCGGATAGGTACAAATATAGGGGTATGTACCGGGTTCAGGGACAGTAATGGTCAGATAGACTGTTTCACCGGGCCGGGCCAGCTCTGTCCATCCAAACATACTCTCCTCCATATTCATGGGGATATACTCTGTCTCCAGGGCCTGCAGGGCTGCGATCCCCACCGGATTGATATCCGCCTCAGAATTAACAAACACCACATTGTGCGGCATATTGCTCTCATTGGCATACTCCAGGGTGAATTGGGTACCCGCTTTGGCGTTGATCTCAGTGATATCGTAGCTCAGATCTGCTCCCACCGACCGGATGGTCAGAGTATCGCCGTCAGCTACAGTTACAGATTTGGGAGGAGCGAGCTCTTCGGAACCTACATGGCGGTGCAGATCACTCTCTCCCCTGACCATGGACCATGTAAATAACGTAAGTGTGATCAGTGAGAGAGAATAGACCCAGATTTTTTGCTTCATTATTATATACAACTGTCTGTTGATGATTTTAGTGATTCGCCAGCAGAAAACGGGATTCCACCTATGCGGCGTTATCCCGTTGCATATCCAGACTTGTTCTTTATTGTTTCCGGATATTTAATTCTTGTGGCAACTACTGTAGATGAACGTTACTCAGACAGATTCATTTTCCAGCGGGCGGATAAAGTTTGCAAAACTTCCCTGAACTCCTCATCCGCTTCCCTGTAGAGCTCCTCGATGGATGAAAGCAGCTCAGCTCCACCACTGAAGTCGCTCTCTTCCGGCCAGCCCTCCGAAAGCCCGGTCAGGAACCCTTGTCTGATCACGGCATCCATATCGTTCAGACTCTTCACATGTGCCGAAATGGTATTGGACGCTTCTTCTCCAAGGGCATAGTGCCTTGCTATCGTTTGTACGGCGCCCTGAACATTGGCCTTATAGGTACTGTCTGCATTCTCCGGCAGATTTTTGCCGAGTGCCCGTTCCAGGAAGCTCTCCTCATTGCCGTTGGCAGCCGCTGCCACGATGGCATCTCTCATCCATCGGTCATTGGCATTCTGCGGCATGACAAGTAGTTCTGCAGCCGCATAACCGGTCTTTTCGTGCGATGGGAGTTCAGCCAGAGCCAGAAGAGCTGCAAGTCGGAGCTGCGGATCTGCGGCCATCAATACGCCGGGATGAATAGCGTAAGACATCTCCCCGTACGTTTCCGTGTCGGGTACAAATCCGGCCGCCAGCACATGTTCCAACACTTCATCTGTTCGAGGAAGGGTCATCAGGGCTGCTCTGGCCACCGCAGTTACCGGATGATGCAGGGCTTCTAAAGCAACTTCAACGGCCTGGCGGTTACCAGCGTTCTCATCCAGCACACCCAGGCCGTGGAGGGTCCACAGGGCGTGGAATGCACCCGGATTAAGCCCGATCTCATCTATCGACAGATCCTGCACCAGCTCATAGAGCTCAGGCAATATATCGGTTTCACCGCGCTCTACAAGCAGGCGCTGGGCGGTGAGGCGCCAGAACATGTTGTCGTGGGCGAGTGTAGCTACGATTTCAGAAGGAGATGCGTTCGCCAGATTGGGAATCTCCCGCTCTTCCGCACCTTTATAAGCGATACGATAAATCCTTGCGTGGTCGACATCACGGTGCTCCGTTTCGTACGCGTTGCCCTCGCCCACCTCAAAACCGGCAGGAGTTGGGTTGTGCTGAATAATTAGGTTGTACCAGTCTGCAATCCAGAGCGCACCGTCGGGCCCCACTTTCGCCTGGATAGGTGCAAACCAGTCGTCCAGGCTGGCAAGAAAATTGAGCTCATTTCGCGCCCGATAGGTAGAACCTGCCTGATTGAAATCAAACTGGCCCAGAAGTCGTCCGGTAGGTTCGCTGATGAACCCCTTCTTGTTCCAATACTCTTTTGGAAAATCTCTGGCTGTATAGAGTTCAAAACCAGAGCCGGCCGTATAGTGGCCATGCTGATCCACCTGACGGATAAATTCACGAACCGGAAATATAATGGTTCTGTCTGCGATAGCCGGTATTCTGGGTGCCTGGCCGTACCCCCGGATGGAGTTGTAGAAGCGGTTAGGAACTACACTATGAATCGGCACGTCCCTGTTTGCGGTAGAACCAAATACAATGCCATCTTCCGAAAACCCGAGGCCCCAGGTGTTGTTGGTGGTGTTGGAGATGCTCTCCAGGGATGAGCCGTCCGGTGCAAATCGGTAGAATCCACTGCTAAAACGGTGTTCCACACCCCCCACTGTTCCATCAAAAGCTGAATACCCCACCACTCCCCAGATCTGATTGTCAAATCCATATCGTAAATTACTGGGCCCGGCATGGGTATCGAACGTTCCCCATCCTGTGAATAGAACTTCCCTGTGATCTGCTTTGCCATCTCCGTTGGTATCTGCCAGATAGATAAAGTCAGGAGCTTGCGAAATAATCACCCCATCCTTATAGGGGACCAGTCCTGTCGGGATGTTGAGCCCCTCTGCAAAGATCGTAAAGGTGTCCGCTTTGCCATCTCCGTTTGTATCCTCCAGAATTTTAATCCGGTCATTCCCCTCTCTGTTGTCCGTCATATTGTTCGGATAGTCTACCGTTTCAGCGATCCAGAGTCTTCCCTGCTCATCCCATGCCATATCGATCGGGTTGACAATATCGGGTTCAGATGCGAAAAGGGTGACCTCAAATTCGGGTTTCATCACCATATGGGTAAGTGCATCCTGCGGACTCAGAGGATTCTGAATCTCCTCAATCGGATCCCCCACGGTCCCCCACGGCTCACCTGCCGGGTAGTACGGAAGGTTTCCTTCCCCGAATGTAAACTCTGCCGGAGTAAAATCAGCCTCCAGGGCCCAGTCTCCTGCTGTCCAGCGGAAAGCGTTCTCCAGGAGCTTCTGAAACCCTTCGTTCGTCCAGGTTCTATGGTCGTGTCCCCAGGCTGTATAAAAAACTCGTCCCTGCCCCTCTTCCCGTACCCAGGTCCACGGCTCACGATGGTTCCCCTCCACCCTTTCGGACAGGATATGGTTGCGCGGATTCAGTTTGGTGTGAATATAGGTCTCATCCCAGCTCTCAAATCGTGGGACATCTTGTTTTACCGGATGATTCCTGTCGACATGCTCTACACGGAAGGTTCCGGCTCCATGAGCTTTAAAAGCTCCACCCACCAACTTTACAAAGGCATCAGAATCATTAAAACTGGCAGATGACGCGTGGACCGAAACGAAACCGCCTCCGTTATGCACATAGTTCAGAAGATCTTGCTCCTGCTGCCGGGTCAGACCGGACCGGTTGCCGTATTGCATAAAAACATCATACTTATTCAGGTTTTCCAGGTTTATATCCTCCTGATTGTCCGTGTAGTGAATCTGGATTCCCTTTTCCGCATAGACATGAATCACATCTCTTAACCTTTCCAGAGGGCGGTGCCCGCTGTTATCCCCTAAAAATAAAACGTGAAGGTTCGTCCTGTTTTCATCCGCCGCAGCGAAAGGTTGCTCCTGGTGCAGGGGCTCATTGGCTGAGGAACCGGCTTCCGTCCCCTGAGACGTCGCGCAGGCTTGTACGATAACAAATGAGAGTAGAAAAATGCCACCCATCTGTCTGAGAGTTGATTTATATAGCATAAGATTGATTGTTTATTCTAATGAAAGTGATGTTCATTGGGTATGGTTCAATAAATTTTTCTTTTGGCTATCGCCTATCCGTGCCCTGATCTACAGACACAGTTGAAAAGCCTTTCAAAACAGTTCCCTGTTGTCTGCGTAAGAAATCAGACGCACAGAAAACGGGTGGATACTCCAGGGCATCCGGTGCGTACTTCTCACTCTTCACCCCTCACGCCAAATCTGTAGACGGTTTTTGAGCGGTACTCTTCACCCGGCCGCAAGATGACGGAAGGGAAAGACTCCTTGTTGGGAGAGTCCGGAAAGTGTTGAGGTTCGATACAGAATCCTGCATGTTTCTGGTAGGGTACCCCTTCAGGAGAGGTAAATGAACCATCCAGAAAATTTCCTGTGTAGAACTGAAATCCCGGTTCGCTAGATAGTACCGTAAGCTCCCTGCCATTTTCCGGTACAAAGGCGTGAGCCATCTCCTTCAGGCTTCCGTATGGGCCGGGCATTACGTAATTATGGTCATATCCGCCTTCCACACTGGCAATTTCTTCGCCGATGAGCTTGCTCCCGGTAAAGTCAAACGGCGTACCGGCAACATGCCTGATCTCTCCGGTAGGTATCATATCCGGCCCGGCGGGAGTGTACTGTTCGGCTGTCAGTTTCAGCCTGTGATCCAATATCTCTTTCGAAGGATCTCCCCACAGGTTAAAATAGGTGTGCCCCGTCAGATTCACAGGGGTGGGCTGATCTGTAACTGCAGAATAATCGATGTGCAACTCGTTCTCATCTGTCAAGGTGTAGTGAACCTCTACCCTCAGCGTTCCCGGGAACCCCTCCTCCCCGTCCGGGCTGGTGCATGTCAGCTTTAACCTGTTGTCCTCTGTAATCTCTGCGTCCCACACTTTTCTATCGAGACCTTCAAACCCGCCATGAAGGTGGTTATTTCCATCATTCACCGACAGTTGATACTCTTTCCCGTCGAGTGTGAACTTGCCTCCGGCAATCCGATTGCCATATCTGCCTACTATGGAACCAAAATAGGGGTGTCGTTCAAGGTATCCGCTCATTTCGTCAAACCCGAGCACGATGTTCTCCCGGTTTCCATCTCTGTCGGGGATGTAGAGGGAGGTGATGATACCGCCATAATTAATAATACACACTTCCGTCTGATGGCGGTTCTTCAAAATAAATTGATGCACAGTGACCCCGTGAGCTGTCACTCCAAATTCCGAACGCTGAATACTCATTCCCACTTACACATGACGTTACAATTTCTGTCTTTTATAGATAAATTTAACTTTCTACAATTCTTTCAAGATTCCTTCGAAGGTAAGGCAACTCTTCACGGCAAACCGGGTCCGGATCCTTAAGCCGGTTGTGTGCTGGTTCAAGGTGATTGCTGCCCACCTGCTCAGATCAGATCCACTTTTCACTCCGGCCCTGCCTATTCTAAAACTGAAACAGACTGGCTGTTCAGATTAATAACCAAACAGACGGGCAAGGACTCTACCCTTTACATCCGCTGTTTTACTCACTCATAGAATCACCGGCGGTGCCGCCAGGTATCGTGCACCGCCGGTGCGTGATTAACCGAGTGTAAAGTCCGGAAGCTTTTTGATCACGCCTCCTTCCATCGACGATTCATGCGCAAGCAGCCCCACACAGGTCCAGTTCGCCGACGTCACGGCGTTCGGATAGGGCTCCCTGTCTTCCACAATCGATGAGACAAACTCATGCGCCAGATGAGGGTGAGATCCCCCGTGACCGGCACCCTGAATAAATGACAAGTGAGCAGAATCTTCCGCATCGTATACCCCTGCGGTGGTAAACGACTGAATCTCCTCGGGTAAGAGATGAGCGTAATCAGGAACCTTCACACGCTCGGGAATCTCCGGCTCAGGCTTCTTCGCCGTATGAATCACCGGATCTTCTCCTTCAATCAGCGGCCATTCAAATGACTTCTTGCTGCCATAAGCATCAAAGCTCTCACGGTACTGACGGGCCGTATCAAACAGCGAGCGGTAAATATGGGCCGACACATCAGAATCTTTCAGTTTAATGTGGGCGGTCTGAACAGCAAACGAACAGCCGGACTTCTCCGCAAGTTCATCACTGATGCGGCCCGAACCAAAACAGGAAACATATTCAGCAGGTTTGTTCATCAGGCCCAGAACCGGACTCACCACATGGGTAGCATAATGCATCGGCTTCATCCGTTCCCAGTACTCCGGCCAGCCTTCCATATCCTGGGGATGGCTCGCCTGTAGGTATTGAATATCACCCAGCTCCCCCTTTTCATACAGCTCCTTCACAAATAAAAACTCCCGGCTGTAGACAACCGTCTCCGCCATAGTATATTTCAGACCCGTCTGCTTTACCAGATCCACGATCTCCTCACACTCCTCAATCGTGGTCGCCATAGGAACGGTACAGGAGACATGCTTACCGGCACGAAGAGCCATCAGTGTATGCTCCGCATGAAGATGGATGGGAGTGTTAATATGAACCGCATCCACATTCGAATCCGCCAGAAGCTCTTCGTAGGAGGTGTACCGTTTGTCCACGCCAAAGGCGTCACCCACCTCATTCAAACTCTCTTCATTGCGCTGACAAATCGCATACATATTTACATTGGGATGTTTCTGATAGATCGGGATAAACTCCGCACCAAATCCAAGGCCGATTATCGCCATGTTTACTTTTTTATCTGACATATAAACCGCTATTTAGTTTAAAATTAATGACTACGTCAATAAAAACAATTCACGTTGGTTTTGCAATGAAAAACAGGTTTCCACCTAAAAAACCAGGGGCGGCAGCGCATTGCCGCTACAATCATCTTGCAGAGATGAACTTCCAATTCGTCTCTGCAACATCATCCGGACTGCTTTGAATTTCATCGTTGTCCGTCCCGCCCTTCTCCATAACTGTTCTGTCTAAAGTATAAAGTTCCGGGGAAAGAGAACGGAATTGCCCTCTGATTCAGAATAATCTGCCGGCTTCTCATAAAATAATACAAGTACACCTCAATCGACCTCTGCAACCCCGTCACTCCAGACATGCGGGAGTGAAAGCCGGCCCGTAATGGTTCGGTACTCTTCAAAAAACTGCTCCCGGTGCTCCCAGAAAATCAGGAAGAGCTGAACCGGTGAGTGTTTCTTATCCTCTGACGGGATAAACACTCCCTTCCCACCATCATAAAAATAGCTGTTGTCCGTACTTAGCGGATGTCGGAACAGGATTGCCCAATCCTTTTCTCCGATAGCCAGTACAGGCTCCTCACTACTGCTGGTATCTTTCGGATCAAAACCGGGCAGGGGGGTTTCTGCAAAAAACTCAAGCTTTCCTTCATCTCCATCAGGCCAGGTGATCTGCTGGATCAACTCTTCATCCAGGTCCCGAAATATCACACGCAGCGGAGATCGTAGAATACTGATGGAGTATTCACCGATCCGGCCGTGAACCGGGTCCATGATAGTCCGGCCTTCATACAGCAACTGCCGGGGGTAATTCCAGGTGGAGCCCGGAAGCGGCTCTGGTTGCTCAGCGGTTACTGAACTCAGGGGCGCCAATACAATCTCGAAGGCGTGGTCTGTCACCTTTGCAACCGATAGCTGTGCGTGCTTGCCACCATAATAAAGAAGCGGGTCTGACGGATCCTGTCCGAAAAGAAGACCCGTACTTGTCATGATCATTCCCATAGCTGATAACATAATAACATAGATTTTACTACCCATTTACACAGGATCCTCCTCCAGATATTAGTTAGCTGAGAACCGGCACAACGAGCTGTTGGCAGTCGTGCCGATGTTTCGCAAAGTACACTGCAGGAGAACAACGAACAACCTGCATTCGTTCTTCTTAGATTACATGAATTTTATCAGTATCCCGGATTCTGTTCCAGGTTTGGGTTCAGATCTCTTTCCCCAGCCGGTATTGGCCAGAGATAATCACGCGCGGCACTAAATGAACGAGTATGCTGGCCCGGGATGGGTGCAAACGAACCGCTGCTGCTGGCAACATCAATCCCGTGGATATTCCCATTCAAAAGATTCTCAGCTGTTTTCCATCTTCGGATATCCGCCAGGTGAAGACCTTCCCAGGCAAGTTCAATGGTACGCTCATTTCTGATAAATTCAATGGCGTCCTCCTGAGACATGGAAGCGATATTTACCGGAAGAGGTATTCCCGCTCTGTCTCTCAGCTGCTGAATGGCATCCTGTACAGACGCATCCAGCTGCCCCAGTTCCGCTTTGGCTTCGGCATACATCAGCAGAACATCGCCATATCGCATTTTAATGATGTTGAGTCCGCTGTTTCCCGGGGCTGACTGATCTTGCGGATCTACATACTTCATCGCTATATACCCTGTATAGGTATTGTTGTAATCCGTCAATAAAATACGATCTGACGTTGGGCTACAATAACCTTCGGGTGCTCCGCTGCCACAGGACGGGTACGAATTGTAGATGATTCCATTAAACTCCATTCCCGGGAACAGGATGGTACCATAAAATCTCGGATCCCTGTTTGCATACATCCCAAGGGTTACGACGGTCGGGCTTCCGCCGCTGTATACGATGCGAGGCGGTTCAGGATTATAGAGGGGAGATTCATCGATCGGCAGCCCATCTGCCATTGGAAACTTATCTGCCAATTGCCGTGTTGGCTCCGCATCCACGTTACTGCCCATCGAACTTGGAGCAAAACCCAACCAGGCGTGCCATCCGTTCTGACCTGACACTTTCTGATAATCAAAAATGATCTCATTGCTTTGCTCACCGGCATAGGTAAACAGCTCTCTGAAATCGGGGTGCAGGCTATAGACATTCAGATCGATCACGCCCTGTGCGGCATTCGCAGCTGCCTCAAACAGTTCGCTGGCCCGGCTTTGGTTTCCTTCGTGATACTTTTGCCAGCTGGCTTCGTAGAGGTTGGCTCTCGCCTGATAGGCCAACGCTACCCCTTTTGAAGCACGGCCATAATCACTTGAAGACCAGGTTTCAGGCAATAAGTTTGCTGCTTCGGTCAGATCGGCCATAATACGGGCGAAGACCTCTTCCCGTGATGAGCGGCTGATCTCCCGCGCTTCCTCGATGGTTGGCACACTGGTAAAAATCGGAACACCGCCAAACATCCAAAGCAGTTCATGATAATAGTAGCCCCGGATGAAAAGCGCCTGTCCGCGAATTTCGTTTTCAGCCGCAGGAGAGAGGATCCCATCCTCCACCTGCTCCAGCTGCTGCAGCACTTCATTCGCCCGGCTGATTCCGGTATAGATTCTCCCCCATATATCACCCGACCAGCCAGACAAGGCATCGGCCCGCCCCATCACATACTCATGCTGCCGCATCCAGTCTGCATGGGAATATCCGATTTCGGTGGCAGCATCAAAATAGAGAGGATCAATATTCACCCCCATCATGCGCTCATACGACGCATTGAGCCCTGTTTTAAAGTCCCGTTCCGTCAGCCAGAACGTTTCCGATGAGATCCGGTCATTCGGTACGGTATTTAAAAAATTGTCATCACACGCTGTGGTACCAAAACCCACCAAGAGGGCCATCACGATGAACCATCGTTTCATTGTTCTCATGTTAGATTCGAAATAATTTTTTAAAGTCATAGTCATACCTGTTTTAGAATGAGACATTCAGACCCAGGCTGATCACCCTGGTTTGTGGATAGTAATCTGCCCGTGTACCGCTCAGGCTGGGATATTCCGGATCGATATTGATCCCCAGGTTCTGCTTCATCCACAGGTTTTTCCCGGTTACATAGATTCTCAAACTTCGAATACCGATGTCGGAGAGGAGATCCTGCGAAAAATTATATCCGATCTGTGCATTCCGCAGTTTTATAAAACTTCCATCAAGTATCCACCAGTCGTTTGTAGCGTAATAATTTCTATTGTAGTTCGAGTAATAAGCTGGGTGTCTTGCGTCGGGGTTTTCCGGTGTCCAGTAATCTTTATGCCAGACCGATGTGTAATTTTCCCAGACGGGCCCCTGAATAAACCCGAGGCTCAGGTATTGATCCCTTTTGCCCACTCCCTGAAAGAAGAGGCTGGCATCAAAGTTTTTCCAGCCGAAATTCAGGTTCACTCCAAAGATATATCGTGGGTTCGGATCTCCGATTACAACACGATCTTCATCATTGATCACACCATCTCCATTTTGATCCTTGAAGATGATATCCCCCAGATGCGTCTCCTGTCCGGCCGGTTGGGCATGTGAGTCGATCTGCTCGTAGGAACTAAACAGGCCTTCAGTTTCCCAGCCGTACCAGGAGTTGATCGGGGATCCCACCTGGACCACTCTTTCCTCCATGATGTAGGGCCCTGTACCGTGCAGATCCACCACTTCGTTTCTGTTATCGGAGAGATTCACATTGATTCCGTAATTAAAATCTCCAACAATATCCATCCATCTGACGCTCAGCTCCCACCCTTTGTTTTCAACAACGCCAGCGTTTTGTGCCGGAGCCCCCCGTCCTACCATGGCCGGAATCGGTAAGTTCAGTAGAATATCCTCAGTTCTCCGGGAATAGATATCTCCGATGATATCGAGCCTGCCTTCCAGGAACGTTGCATCAAATCCGGCATTGATCACGGTTGTGGTTTCCCACGACACCTCTTCATTCACCAGGGAGGTTGCCGCGCCGCCAACCGACTGTGTTCCACCGCTGTTGCCCAGGTAATAGGGGATATTCAGATTGATAGAGGAGTAGTACGAGTAGAGGCCTACGGACTGATTCCCAAGCTGGCCCCAGGACCCTCTGAATTTCAGCTCGCTGACCCAGTCTACATCAAAAAAGCTCTCTTCAGACATTCTCCAGCCCAGAGAAAATGACGGGAAAAAGCCATAGCGGTTTCCTTCTGCAAACCGGCTTGATCCATCATATCTCGCATTAACCTCCAGCAGGTAGCGATCCAGCAGTGCATAGTTCAATCTTCCAAAAAAGGAGCGCAATGCCCACTCGTTTCCGTAGCCCCGGGTGCCGTCATTTGCGCTATTCCCTAAATCAAGCGGACGCAACTCATTGCTATAATATTGATCTCTCCACGCCCGGAACTCTTCAAAGTCGTTGTGAATCTGCTCATACCCGACCAGGCCGGAGATATCGTGCTGCCCTCCGAAGTTCTGACTGAAATTTAAAATTCCCTGTAGGGTGGTGTTTACATTGTGGTTACTTCTTTTCTCACCAAAATTTGGCCCCCAGTAGGTTCCTTCTGCAGGATATTCGTCGATATAGTTAGGATCTGTCATGAACCGGTCCCAATCCATATTGTTATAGTCCACGGCTACTCTGGCCTGAACATTGACCCAGTCTGGTATCAGCTCATAGTTTAACCGTCCTCTGACACTTCCCTGAAGAAAGGTGCGTTGTTCATCTCCGCTCACCTCTGCATACGCCAGGGGGCTGTGGCCAAACAGGTTCAACCCGTAGGTCCCGTCAGAGTATCGGGTTCTGTGGGTGGGTGGTGTATCGTGAACCAGGAAAAAGGTGGCTTCCCAGTTTCTGGCGGGTATGATATCCCACCTTCGGCTTCCGGACACATCCAGCCCTGCACTTAACCTGTCACTTGGTTGAAAATCAGTATTTAACCGGAGGCCATACCGGTCGGCTCCGGTATTCGGCATCAGGCCGTTTTCCTCCATGTAGTTCAGGGAGAGAGCGTACCGGGCGGAGGCACTACCACCGGTAACCCGTAGTGTATGCTCTTGTATGGGCTGGGAACTGAACATCTCATCCACCCATTCATTGTCAGGGTAGGCATCCGGATCTGTTCCCGCAACGGTATTTCGGATATATTCTTCTGAATAACGGGGGGCATAGTTCGGGTTATCGTAACAATCCTGCTGTGTAGCAGCATTTGGATCTCGTCCATCAAGACACCACTGCAGATAGTTGGATCGAGCCAGGTTTGCAAGATTCATATGTGTTTCTGTATCGACTCGTTCCGGCCATGCTGTGATGCTTTGAATCCCTGTGTAACCGCTGTAAGAGATCTGCGGGCGATCACTTGCCAGTCCACGTTTCGTTGTGACCAGAATCACCCCGTTTGCTGCTCTCGAACCATAAATGGCCGCCGATGCCGCATCCTTTAGAATCGAGATGTTCTCCACATCATCCATATCCATGGTGGCAAGGTCTCCTTCAATCCCATCGATCAAAATGAGGGGCCTGGAGGCACCACGATCTCCCGTATTACTTCCCCGGCCCAGCGTACCCTGGCCTCGGATCAGCAGATCCAGGTTGTTCCTTCCAGGGCGGTCCCCCCCGTCCAGAAGCTGCAATCCCGGGGCCAGACCCTGCAAGGCATGGGTAACGGTTGGGACGGGTAAACCCGCTACGTCCTGTGTGGAGATCGATGAGACGGATCCGGTAAGGTTTTCGGCACGCTGCGTACCATACCCTACAACCACCAGTTCATCTCCCGCCACCACCTGCTGGGTCATCTCAATGTGGATCGTCTCCTGCCCCTCTACGGCAATCTCAAGGCTCTGATAACCGATATAGGAGAAAACCAGCACTTCTCCCTCCTCCACCACCAGGCTGAATGTACCCTCAAGGCTGGTGGCGGTACCGCGGCTTGTGCCTTGTACCACGACAGATACACCAGGAAGCGCTTCGCCTGTATGTGAATCGGTAACTGCCCCGTTCAGGGTGTATTGCAGTTCTGAACCAGCCAGGTATTCACTATTTCTCAAAAGCGGATGAGTATCGGTAACCCTCCGCTTCAAAAAGATGTTACGCCCAATCGTATGTATTTCAAGATTGGTCTCTTTCAATACCTCGTGAAGGATATCACTCAGCCGCGTATCCTTAAATTCAGATGTAATTTCTACTTCCGGAGTCAGGTCTGAATCGAAATAGATACCTGACCTCGCTTTTTTGGCGATCTCTGAAAGTGCATCTTCCAGAAGGACCTGTTCAAACTTTACGCTGATTGTCGGGTTTGAACTTTTCAGAATCTCCTGCTCCTTGAAATAGGTAAGAGCCGGAGGATCCGCCTGCCGGATCGACTGAGCAGCTACTCCAGGCGCTAACCCCGGAATCAGAAAGCTGACTGCCATCCATAAAAAGCTCAGTGTAGTAATGGTTTTTCGCATAACGACATGGTGTTCGGTTAAGGGTTCGGGTATTCAACTTCACAGAATGGATTGCCCATCTGACATTATCTTTCATTGACATTCGAATGTTCATTTCCGTCAGCCCGCCATACCACGCGCTCCCCATCCCGGGTGTAGCTGAAATCCAGAGCTGCTGCGATAGCCTCCATCACATCATCCCGTGCTATCTGTTCGGTATAGACGGTGAGTCTGACGGACGCCATCTCCGGATTTTCAAAGGCGTGCTCCTCATCATAAATTCTTTCCAATTGCCGGATCACTTTTTCAAACGGCATGCGGTCGAAGCGGATAT
>Ga0209487_1000742_pt1 | contig 28975 bp, 25 predicted proteins | sample Poulit2012_FD_187524 | JGI IMG/M metagenome (GOLD analysis project Ga0209487, IMG submission 187524) | Agricultural soil microbial communities from Georgia to study Nitrogen management - Poultry litter 2012 (SPAdes) (version 2) | ecosystem: Environmental > Terrestrial > Soil > Agricultural land...
GAGGCTAAAAAAAGAATATAATGGACCTGAAATTGTAGAAGACAAAATATATTACGCCATCATATGAATGGAAGGGCGTGTTGAAAAAGGTAGAATGATTTGCGTGAAACAAAGGTGTTTTTGTCGAAGCGTGTCCTTATATGTAGGCGTTTCTCCGGAAAAAGGATAATATTTGCAATACATATTTTTAAATTATATGATATGCACTATTGGTAAAAAAGCCCACCATTTATTTGTTGGAGAGAAATAGTTTACATAAATAGCAATCATTCGATTACATTGTGTTAATTTTCGCTGAGCTTGATTTGACTCCTCTAGACGGTAGCGGCGTCGAAGAAGATTTGACGGTTATTTTCGGTCTCAGGCTTCCAATTTATTGTATAAATTACCTGTGTTTGGCATTAAAAGTAAGTATATGGTACAAATGTTCAGAAAAATTATCCATTTCCTTGTGGGATTCATGAATGGTGACGGAATTTTCGGTGGGATCTAAACGATCTACTTGTGCGATTAAATAATCCTCCTCCTCGTATGATGGAGTAAAGATAAGGAAGATAGGAAGAGATTGAGGAAGGGGGGAGCATAATTACTTATAAAAGACGACTTATATTACTCGTTTTACTAGACTCTATTATTGTTACCTTCGCTATATTTACTGCGACATGGCTTGTTTATCCAAATACACCAGGATTAAGTATCAACATCTTACTGATTAGTGCCATCGCCTTATTGATGTTTCATCATTTATTTGCAGTCATTTATAAGTTGTATCATAAAGTTTGGGCGTATGCGAGTGTAGGAGAGTTACTTGCGATTGTGAAGGCGGTTACGTTATCGATTGTTGCGACAGGGCTTGTCCAGTTTTTAGTCAATGACTTATCGATATACCGACGGGCATTAGTCGTCACCTGGCTCATACATATCGTCCTTATTGGTGGATCGCGATTTGTCTGGCGTGTTGTGAGAGACAATTATGTAACTTCGGAAAGAGGAGAAAAACGAACCCTTATTGTAGGGGCAGGATCAGCTGGAACAATGGTTGCTCGACAGTTGCAAAACAACCATGAACATAGTGAGTTATTCCCGATAGCTTTTGTTGACGATGATATTAGTAAGCAACGGATGGAGGTTTATGGGATACCTGTCCTTGGAAAGATAAAAGATATCAAATCTGTTGTTGAAGAGCATCATATTGATCATGTGGTCATTGCTATTCCATCTTTAAGAAGCAGAGACTTGAATAAAATCGTCTTCAAATGCAATGAAACGAAAGCCAAAGTTAAAATGATCCCGAAAATTGAGGATCTAATGACTGGAAAAGTAGCAGTTAGCCAGTTGAAAAGTGTTGAAGTGGAAGATCTTCTTGGGCGCCAACTCGTCGAACTGGATATTGGCGCAATTAAGAGTGAGGTGACCGGGCATACCGTCATGGTAACGGGAGCTGGTGGTTCGATCGGTTCTGAACTATGCCGTCAACTCATGGAATTTAAACCGCGGGAAATTATCCTTGTCGGGCATGGTGAATATAGTATTTACACAATTGATATGGAGCTTAGAGAAACTTTTGGGGAAGGAAACATCGACATCATCCCTGTTATTGGCGATGTTAAAGATCAACAACGCATGCTCGAAATTGTTGGTACATATCGTCCCGTCATTATTTATCATGCTGCGGCACATAAGCATGTACCGCTAATGGAATATAATCCGCATGAAGCGGTAAAAAACAATATTATCGGGACAAATAATATTGCTGAGGCGGCACATGCTTTTGGAGTGAATACATTTGTCCTCATCTCCTCGGATAAAGCAGTTAATCCAACGAATGTAATGGGGGCAACTAAACGAATCGCTGAGATGGTTATACAAGATTTAAATTCACGCAGCAAGACTAAATTTGTTGCTGTGCGATTTGGGAATGTTCTTGGGAGTCGTGGGAGTGTAATTCCGTTATTTAAAAGACAAATTGAACAAGGTGGACCGGTTACGGTGACACACCCAGAGATGACACGCTATTTCATGACCATACCTGAAGCCTCAAGACTCGTCATTCAAGCAGGTACACTAGCAAGTGAACACGAAGTTTTTGTCCTTGATATGGGTGAGCCTGTAAAAATTGTCGAACTCGCGAGGAATTTAATTACGCTATCAGGATACACCGAAGAGGAGACGGGGATTGCCTTTTCAGGAATCCGTCCTGGTGAAAAGATGTTTGAAGAACTGTTAGGAACAGAAGAAATACTCCCAGGCGAAGTGTATGAAAAGATTTATGTGGGGAGAACGGTTGAGGTAGATATGAGAATGATTAAACAACTCCTAGAAGATTTCCATATCTTTTCCGTTGAAGAGTTGAAGGAACAATTAATGACGATTGTTTATCAAGAAAAGGAACAGCAGGTTGGCTTTGAGGAAAGAGAACAATTAGCCATTGAAAGCTAAAGTAAACTTAACCATAAAGAAGGTATTAGACATGACAAAAATCATATTAATTGGTGCTGGTGGTCATAGTAAAATGATTCAAGATATGATCGCCGTTCAGCCGAATTATGAATTGTACGCTGTTCTTGATGATGCCTTTGAACAAACCGAGATGAAGGATGGCATCATTCAGGGGCATACAAGTTTTTTAGATGAGCTAGATATGGAAGAGTATAAATTTTGCATTGCAATTGGTCATAATGCTGCACGCAAAAGACTGTTTGAACATTTTTCGATACCCATAAGACAATATGCGACGATCATCCATCAAAGTGCCGTCGTTAGCGCGACAGCTTCAATTGGAAATGGAACAGTAATTTTACCGAATGCCGTCATCAATGCGAATGCGGTCATCGGGAACCATGGAATTATCAATACAAGTGCGGTTGTCGAGCATGATAATGAGCTAGCAGATTATGTTCATATATCACCTAGTGCAACCTTATCGGGGACCGTGATAGTTGAACAAGGGGCACACATCGGGACAAATGCTACCGTAATTCCGATGCAGATCATTGGAAAGTGGACAACAATCGGCGCGGGCGCTGTTGTTATCAATAACATTAAAGATTATGCGACAGCCGTGGGTATACCAGCAAAAATAATTCGTAGGGGAGGAGTTTTCAGTGCAAAAGAAAGAAAGGATATTTCTCTCTCCACCACATATGAGCGGAAATGAACAAACTTATATTAAAGAGGCATTTAACTCAAATTGGATCGCCCCTTTAGGAAATAATGTAGATGGATTTGAACGGGAATTAGCCCAATATAATGGGGTCAAGCAAGTAGAGGTCTTTAATTCTGGCACGGCAGCTATCCATCTAGCCTTGCGATTGTTAGATGTTCGTTCAGGTGACACGGTGTTTTGTTCGTCACTCACCTTTGTAGCAAGTGTTAATCCGATCATCTATCAAGGTGGAACGCCTGTATTGATTGATTCTGAAACCGATACATGGAATATGTCTCCACAAGCGTTGAAGCGTGCCCTTGAAGATGCGCAGAAACAGGGCAAGCTCCCAAAGGCGATTATTGTCGTTCATTTATACGGGCAAAGCGCTAAAATGGATGAACTTCTGTCCATTGCCAATGCGTACGGAGTTCCGATTGTAGAAGATGCTGCGGAATCATTAGGAAGCACATATAAGGGTCAAAAAAGCGGTACACTTGGTAAGTTTGGGATTTTTTCCTTTAACGGGAATAAGATTATTACCACATCAGGTGGTGGTGCCCTCGTATCGAATGACGAAAAGTCCCTTGATAAAGCTAAATTTCTAGCGACTCAAGCACGTGATCCTGCATCTCATTATCAGCACAGTGAAGTGGGTTATAACTATCGGATGAGTAATATCTTATCAGGTATTGGCCGTGCTCAATTGGAAGTATTAGATCTGCGTGTTGCCAAACGACGAGCCATTTTTAATACGTATTATCAGGCACTTGGAGATGTACCTGGTTTGGTCTTTCAACCGGAGTTAGCAGATACGAAGTCAAATCGTTGGCTGACGACATTGACGGTAGATCCTGAGCAAACAGGAATCACACCGGAGGAAATAATTGAAAAAATGACTGCGGCAAACATCGAAGTACGTCCCGTTTGGAAGCCGATGCACTTGCAACCGTTATTTACAGGTGCCACCTATTACCCGCATGAGGAAGGAAATAGTGTCTCAGACCAATTATTTGAGCATGGAATATGTCTGCCATCAGGAACGAATATGAGTGATGAAGATCAGCAACGGGTGATCAACCAATTCAAGGAACTACTGATGTTAGATAAAAAAATGCCACCAAGAAAGTTGGTTCTGAACAGTCCGCTGTAAAAGACGGGCAAAACACAACCTATAAATAAATGAATGAATTTCACTGGTTGTATTCAGACCATTTACCTATGAGTTAGCGGAAACCAAACCATCAGGTAAAACCCTTGTTGACAGACACCTACTAAAGACCTATAATATGGAATATAATTCTAGTATTTGCCAGTAGTTGTCGGATTTTATAATGATAAAGGTGATTGTAATGGAAGTTAACCAAGAGCGATATGTGGAAAGAGAAAATACAAACGACATTAATTTGAGAAGTCTCTTGGATGTTCTTAAAAATGGTATGTGGATCATAATTGTGGTTATGATCCTTGCAGCCTTAGCTGGTGTTTTTTATAGTAAAAGCAAAGTGCCAATTTATGAAACATCAACTAGAGTTATTATTGATACGGATCAAGAATATATGAAAACGATCATGGTGATGATTAAAGATCCTCTTGTTATGGAGGGGGTTAAAAAGGAATTAAAGCTATCACGATCTCCTGAGGCGATTGATAGTCAGATAGAAATTGAACAAATTGACGATTCACAAGTAATTAAAATAATTGTAACAGATCGTGATCCGGAATTAGCGGCTAAGCTGGCAGATGTGACGGCAGCAACCTTTAAAGATGAAGTGGCAGATCTATTAGATTTTAATCGGGTGCAATTATTATCCGCAGCCAAGGTAAATGATCATCCAATTAATGACCATCAAAGTCGAAATGTGCTCATATTGCTCATTTTGGGATTGGTTATCGGGTGTAGTATCGTGTTTTTACGCGACTCGTTGGATGAAACAGTCAGTCATGAACGCGAAGCGGAAGCTGTTTTAGGTGTACAGTCATTAGGAACAGTACCGAATATGAATATGAAAAAGAAAGTATTGGATAATCTCATTAAAATTAAAAACCGGTGGAGATAAGAGGTGATAGAGGTGATCTTAGAAAAGATACAACAAGCATTGTCCTTTAAGAAAAAGAATTTAATTACGGTAACAAATTCGGATTCGGTACTATCAGATGAATTTAGGAAGATACAAACGAACATCCAATTTTTATCAGAGGGAAAAGAAAATCAAGTGTATCTGATGACCGCCCCCGGTAGGAGAGAAGGCACATCTACCATTACAGCAAATTCGGCTGTTATGATGGCAGAGCAAAAAGGAAAAACGTTATTGATTGATGCGAATTTACGCGACCCAGCTATTCATCGGATGTTTGAACTTATGAATCAAGTCGGTTTAGCAGATGTATTGGTAGGAAACGCAACGATAAAGCAAGCGATCCAGCCAACAGAGATTAGTAATTTGGATGTTATAACAAGTGGTTTAGCATCAGCTAATCCTACTGAATTACTTGGAAGCGAGAAGATGGCTGACTTATTAAAGAGCGTGAAGGATAACTATAATATGGTTCTAATTGATGCTCCCACATTATTGAAAACAACGGAAACAAGAATGCTCGCTACACGATGTGATGGCGTGATCTTAATTTTAAACCGAGGAAAAACAGGAATAGACAAAACGGTTGAAGCTCGGAAAACACTAGAGTTTGCTCAAGCAAAACTTGTCGGTACCATTTTAAACGATAAATAAAAGGGTGAGTTATAAAGAATGAATCCAATGAACAAACGAGAAGGTTCATTCCGTGTATGCATGAAAATGAGTTTGTCTATCTAAAGAAAGGGTGTTATCTATCATGAAAATAAAAAAGGCAATCATACCAGCAGCGGGTTTAGGGACACGATTTCTTCCAGCAACAAAGGCATTGCCAAAGGAAATGTTACCGATTGTCGACACGCCTACCATTCAGTACATTGTAGAAGAAGCAGTTGCATCTGGTATTGAAGATATTATTATCGTCACCGGTAAAGAGAAAGGGGCGATTGAAGATTACTTCGACCATTCTTTTCAATTGGAACATAACTTACGTGAAAACGATAAGTTGGATTTATTAAATAAGGTTCAAAAACCGTCCAATATGGTAGATATTCATTATATCCGCCAAAAAGAGCCAAAAGGATTAGGGCATGCTGTTTGGTGTGCACGGAAATTTATTGGTAATGAACCATTTGCGGTGTTATTAGGGGATGATATTGTCAGATCGGAAACCCCATGCCTTCAACAAATGATGGCCCAATATGAACGATTTAATGCCTCCATATTAGGGGTGCAAACTGTAAAAGATGAAGAAACATCAAGATATGGCATTGTGGACGGAGCCAAGATTGAAGATCGCTTTTATAATGTAGATCACGTCGTAGAAAAACCGAAATTGGGGGAAGCACCTTCTAATTTGGCGATTTTAGGACGTTATATTTTGTCACCAAAAATATTTGATATATTAGAAAATCAGGCACCTGGTGCGAATGATGAAATTCAATTAACCGATGCGATTGCGGTGTTGAACGAGGAAGAACCTGTTTATGCATATGACTTTGTAGGCAAGCGGTACGATGTCGGCGATAAGATGGGGTTTATTCAAACAACGATTGAATTTGCTTTAGAACGTGAAGAGTTGAAAGTTGAACTACTTGATTACCTCTCCACAATTGTCGAAAAGGAACTCATCAAGTTAGATTGATGATGCGTTCAACCTCAGAATAGATCCGGGTCTTCTTCATTTTTACTAGATGACCCGTGATGCGGTTCTGATGTTGACAGCCTTTATAGATGGTTTAATGAATTTCATAATACCGGTTTAATGCAACACCGTTACAACATATAGTTTCGTTGAACCGTTCTTAACTACATATTGTATCGATGTAGCTAGTTTTGGTAATTATGAAATTCATTCAGTTACTAAGCGATAAATTTAATAGAAGGCATGATACATATGAAAAAGAGAAAAATACTCTATTGTACAACAGTTGACTACCATTTAAAGGCCTTTCACCTTCCATATATGAAATGGTTTAAAGAACATGGCTGGGATGTTGATGTCGTAGCATCAGGTGATCTCGATTTACCGTATACCGACAATAAGTACAATATTCCGATCCAGCGCAGCCCTTTTAACCGCAAAAACCTTGCTGCATATAGGCAGATCAAGAGGATTATTGAAGAAAACCATTATGCCATTATTCATTGTCACACCCCATTAGGTGGAGTGCTCGGACGGCTTGCTGCCCGTCAAGCAAGAAAATATGGAACAAAGGTTATTTATACGGCACATGGTTTCCACTTTTATAAAGGTGGACCATTGATCAATTGGCTTTTATATTATCCGATTGAAAAGCTTCTTGCGCGCTTGACCGACAGTTTAATTACGATTAATACAGAAGACTTCACAATAGCAACGAAACGACGGTTTAACGTGAATGAAATTGTACAAATACCTGGAGTCGGTGTAGATACAGAACAATTTAAACCAATCAACAAACAGGAACAGATACGACTAAAACGATCTTTTGGTTATGAGGATGACGACTTTTTACTATTTAATGCGGCCGAGTTTAATAAAAATAAAAATCAAGCATTTCTCATTCATGCACTCGCTTTATTAAAAGATGAAGTACCAAATGTGAAATTATTACTTGCTGGTGAAGGTCCGTTGTTAGCGAGTTGTCGTGAGTTGGCACAACAACTAGGGATTAGTCATATGGTTGAGTTCCTCGGGTTTCGAAAAGATATTCAGACGATAATAGTACTGTGTGATGTTGCGGTTGCCTCAAGTTATCGGGAAGGTTTACCTGTAGCCGTGATGGAAGCGATGGCTTGTGGCTTACCAGTTGTAGCAGTGGATAATCGGGGACATCGAGAGCTGATTCAAGATGATTATAATGGGTGGTTAAATACAGTAGATGATCCCCAAGCATTTGCCAACAAGCTGACAATGCTTGCAACGATACAGGATCTACCAGAACAATTCGGCAAAAAGAGTCGCCAGCTTATGGTTAAAAAATATAGCACAAAGAAAGTGTTACGTGAAAAAAGCCGATTGTACCAACAGTATATGGATGAACAGGGGGAGACAACATGGGGGAACAAGGCCGAATAAGAGTGTTACATGTGGTCGTTAATATGAACCGAGGTGGTGCAGAAACCCTGCTCATGAATCTGTATCGAAAGATCGATCGAGAAAAAGTTCAATTTGACTTTCTAACTTGTAAGGCAGGGGCATTTGATGAAGAGATTGTCCGTCTAGGTGGGCGCGTTCATCGAATCCCATATGTTACTGACGTTGGACATATGCGTTTCAAAAAACGGGTGGAAAATTTCCTACTTAAAAATGCTCAATATAAGATCGTTCATTCACACATGGATAAAATGAGTGGCATTGTTTTACGATCAGCACAGCAAGCCAATGTTCCTGTTAGGATCGCACATAGTCATAATACAGAAAGTGAAGGTGGATTTCTTACGAAGGCGTATAAGTGGTATGCGGGTCGCCTCATATTGCCATCAGCAACTCATTTATATGCTTGTTCACAGGCCGCTGCCAAGTGGTTATTCCACCATCAATCTGAAAAGGCATTTATTTTTAAAAATGGCATTGATATGTCCACATTTGAGCATTCACCAGATGTCCGCCATGAAGTGAGGAAAGAGCTCGGAATTAGCAATAACACCCTTGTTCTTGGACATGTTGGTAGATTCTCCAGTCAAAAAAATCATCTGTTTTTATTGGACTCTTTTGCAAAAGTCAATCAACGCGAGCCTAACTCCCTACTTCTGTTAGCTGGAGATGGCCCATTGAAACCAGCCATCATGAAAAAGATAAAAGAACTAAACGTAGAAAACAAAGTGAAACTCCTAGGTGTCAGAGAAGATATTGAACGCTTGTTACAAGCATTTGATCAATTTATTTTCCCATCTCACCATGAAGGTTTACCAGTGACATTGATCGAGGCTCAAGGAGCAGGATTACCATGTATTATTTCACGTAATATAACGAAAGAAGTTGATATGGGAACTGGACTGGTGCATTATTTACCGATCACAAATGCAACATTATGGGGCGAAAAGATTCTTCATATCGCCATGAAAAAACCAACACGAAAAGTTCCACAATCAGCATTACGTGAGCGCGGGTATGATATTAAAAAAACAGCTAAAACAGCCCAAAAGGCCTATTCGTCTTTACTGAAAGAAGTCGATGGTTTATGAAAACATTAACGATATTTACACCAACGTATAACAGAGCATATTGTCTGCATCAATGTTATGACAGTTTAGTGAGCCAAACAAATCAAGACTTTATTTGGCTCATTGTTGATGACGGTTCAACAGATGATACAAAAGATCTAGTAAGTAAGTGGATGAATGAAGGGAAAATTGATATTGAATATGTTTGGCAAGAAAATCAAGGAATGCACGGGGCGCATAATATGGCGTATGAATGCATGCAGACAGAATTAAATGTCTGCATAGATTCGGATGATTATATGCCAGTTGACGCCGTTGAAAAAATTCTAAACTTTTGGGATAAATATGGAAATGATCAGGTGAGTGGCTTAATTGGACTTGATTCCGATCCGGATAACAACATTATTGGGACTAAATTACCAGAAGAACTACAATCGGCTACGTTATTTGAACTGTATGCTAATCATGGTGTAACAGGTGATAAAAAACTCGTATACCGGACAGAATTAACTAAACAGTATCCCTATCCCATCTTTCCTGGAGAAAAATATGTCGGATTAGCTTATAAGTATTATCAGCTAGATATTGATTATAAAGTGTTACTTATGAATGAAGTATTATGCTGTGTAGAATACTTACCTGATGGTTCTTCCCGTAATATGTTGCAACAGTATGTGAAAAATCCAAAAGGTTTTTCTTTTTACCGAATAGAACTTATGAAATTGCCGTTTACAAAGATTTCCTTTAAATTTAGACAAGCTATACATTATGTTTCCAGTAGTCTGTTAGACAAAAATAGAGCGTTTTTAAAAGAAACACCGCAAAAAACGTTAACCATTCTAGCATTACCGCTTGGCTTGATGTTATCTGTCTATATCAAATTGAAAACAAAGAGTGCTTGAAACAAAGAGAGTTGAAGTAGTCTTGTTTGGAAGGGATTTATGATATGGGACTACTTTGGATGAATTTGCTTCTCGTATTTATATTCTCATTATTAGCTCGCTATTATGCAAAACCTGTGTATCGAAAAGAGTTCGCGATCCCGATCAGACCAAATCCGTATTTAGTATTTGGCGCACTCACCTCATTAGTCACGATAGCCGGGCTGCGATCGAATATCGGCGATACGTATTCTTATAAATATGCCTATGAATTCAATGATTATACGTGGGAACTCATTTTATCTGAAAAAGATAAAGGGTTTGGGGTCTTGCAAATGCTGCTCCAGAACTATGTGTCAGATGACCCACAAATCTTGATTTTTGTGACAGCGTTACTAACGAATGCTCTGATTGTGTTCGTTTTATATAAATATTCTCGCATGATTGAAATTAGTTTGTATGTGTACATAACAGGTGGCTTATTTTTAGTATCCATGAATGGGATCAGACAAGTTCTCGCAGCAGCCATTGCCTTTACCGCCATCCATTTCCTCATAAAAAGGAATTGGCTCGGGTACACACTCATTATTATCCTGGCATCTTTCTTTCACCAAAGTGCGCTCATCTTATTGCCGATTTATTTTATCGTCAGATTGAAAGAATGGTCGAAAATGACTGCTATCATGCTTACAGCCGCTGTGTTGATTGTCTTAGGGTATGAACTGTTTTCCGAATTGTTATTTCAAGCGATTGAAGACACACAATATGGTCACTATAGAACCTTCTCGGAAGGTGGAGCAAATAAATTAAGAGTCGTCGTTGCGGGAGTTCCACTCTTGATTGCCTTTATAGGCAGAAAAAAGTTCAGAGAAATATCGCCCCATACCAACGTTATTGTGAATATGTCTTTACTCGGTTTTTTCTTTCTGTTGATTTCAACACAGAATTGGATCTTTGCTAGGTTTTCTATTTATTTCGAACTGTATCAACTCATACTTATTTCTTGGATTATAAAGCTGTTTAGGGAAAAGGATGGAAAGTTAATCTACCTTGGCATTCTCGTCTGTTATTTTATATTTTATTATTATGATAGTGTTATCGCCTTAAATATTATGTATCTAAGTGATTATCTCAACTGGTAGCTACATTGAATCAGAGCCCGATCACCCTATAAAAAAAGAGACAGGTTGACTCGGATATGGACAAAAGGATTAAATGTTTATTGATGGAATGCTTGGCTAGGCACGATAAAAAGGGGGAAAAACATGGCTATTCTTGTAACTGGTGGTGCTGGATATATTGGAAGTCATACATGTGTTGAACTGCTGCAAGAAGGATATGATGTCATCGTTATGGATAACTTTTCAAATAGTAATCCCGAATCACTTAAACGAGTAAATGAAATAACGGGTCAGCATGTAAAAATCTATGCGACTGATTTACTAGATAAAATGGGGATAACCCGAATTTTCACAGAAAATAATATTGAGGCTGTTATTCACTTGGCAGGTTTAAAAGCTGTCGGAGAGTCAGCGGAGATGCCGCTCGATTATTATCAAAACAATGTTATGGGGACCATCACACTCTGCCAGGTGATGAAAGAGCATAATGTGAAAAAACTCGTATTTAGTTCTTCGGCAACCGTCTATGGAGCCATAGACGAAGTACCAATTTCAGAACAAACCATTCGCGGGGCAGTAAATCCTTATGGTCGCACAAAGCAAATGATCGAAGAGATCCTTCAGGATTTACACGAATCTGATTCAGAATGGAGCATCGCTTTATTAAGATACTTTAATCCAATTGGTGCTCATGAAAGTGGTCAAATTGGTGAAGATCCTACAGGAGTACCGAGTAATTTACTCCCCTATATCTCACAAGTTGCCGTTGGGAAAATGGAATATCTCAATATTTACGGAAGCGATTATCCTACAGTAGACGGTACCGGTGTTAGGGATTATATCCATGTAGTCGATTTAGCTGTCGGACATATACGTGCACTTGAAAAGGTTAAAACGGCCTGTGAAGTGGAGGCGTTTAATCTTGGTACAGGGAGAGGTTATAGTGTACTTGAAGTGATAAAAGCATTCGAGACGACATCTAAACAATCGATACCTTATAAAGTAATCGCTCGTCGCCCGGGAGATGTTGCGGTTAGTTATGCAGACGCCTCTAAGGCAAAAGACCGACTTGGTTGGCAGGCAACAAGGGGAATTAACGAGATGTGTGAAGATACATGGCGTTGGCAACAAGAAAACCGAAATGGTTATAAGAAAGAGCTTGTGACTGCTAGGGAATCTTAGCATAACAGGATCTTGTTTGGAAAGTGGTTAAAAGGGAGGCCTACGATGAAGAGAATCATAGATATCATGGTTGCCTTGATCCTATTACCATTGCTGTCCCCAGTGTTTTTAATCGTATCGATTTGCATTAGACTTCGTATGGGCGCGCCGATACTATTTAGACAGCAACGACCAGGACTAAACGGGGAGCCATTTTATGTATATAAATTTCGGACGATGAACAATCAATCCGGTCCAGATCATCCATTACGATCAGATGAAGAGCGGCTGACAACCTTAGGAAAATTACTGAGGAAATTGAGTATTGACGAACTTCCCCAGTTGATCAATGTTGTGAAAGGCGAGATGAGTCTTGTCGGTCCACGACCATTGTTGATGGAGTACTTGGCTTTATATACAGACGAACAAAAAATACGCCATCAAGTGAGACCGGGGATTACGGGATGGGCTCAGGTGAACGGTAGAAATGCCCTCACATGGGAAGATAAGTTCAAACTAGATAGCTGGTATGTCAAGAACCAAACGCTTTGGTTGGACATTAAGATTATCTTCATCACGATCATGAAAGTGATTAGAAAAGATGGGATTGCTCAAGAAGGACAAGCCACAGTAGAAAAATACCAAGGGTCAGACCATGGATCCTAATTAATAAAACATGGTAGATCCATTGTTGCTTTTATGTCAGGACATGGCAACAAAGCAGCATGTGTAGCAAGTTACGACGGCTCGGCGATTAAATTGATCAGTAAAGGAGAACGTCATGGGACATATAAAACCGATTAAGGTCCTTCATGTTGTTGGTGCTATGAATCGGGGCGGAACAGAGACCATGCTGATGAATATCTATCGAAACATGGAACATGAACAAGTCCAATTTGATTTTATCTCGTACAGTCAACAGGAGGCCGACTATGATCAGGAAATTAAACATAATCATGGGAGGGTCTTTCGGCTCACGAAGACAAATTCACTCAAACAAATTTATGATGTGATCAAAGAACACGGGCCTTACGACGTTGTCCATGCACATACATTATTTCATTGTGGAATTGCTAATTTAGCAGCACGCTTGGCAGGGGTGAAAGTTAGGATTTCACATGCGCATACGACATTTGATGAAAGTAATAATCTACTCAGGAACCTGTATATGAAAGGTATGCGCGTAATCATCCAGATGTTTTCTACCAACTTATTAGCCTGTAGTCGGGGTGCAGGAGCATACTTGTTTGGAAAAAAAGGTGTAACTAAAGAAAAGTACAGCTATTTTCCGAATACAATTGACTATGCAACATTCTTAACTGCATCTGACCGGGAAGTTGAGCAGTTTAAACAGGAAGCAGGTCTGAATCAGCGTATCGTCATTGGTCATGTCGGTCGTTTTACGGAAGCAAAGAACCATAGTTTCTTGTTAGACATTATGCAAGCAGCAAAAAAAGCCGCGAAAAAGGATGTTTTGCCTACGTTATTGTTAGTTGGCGACGGTGATTTGAGAGCGGATATCGAGGCAGAAGCTGGGAAAAAAGGGGTCCGTGAAATGGTTCATTTTGCTGGGAAGCGGGATGATGTAGCAACGATGTTACACAGTATGGATGTCTTTGTTTTCCCATCTATTTTTGAGGGGTTGGGACTTGTTTTACTTGAGGCTCAAGCAACAGGACTTCCCTGTGTTGTCTCGGAAGCGATTCAACCTGAAGCCGATTTGAATATCAATTTGATAAGTAAGCTCCGCTTGGCAGACGGACCAGAAGCTTGGGCGAAGGAAATGATCAGATTATCATCCGCAAGAGAAGAGGATACAGAGAAAATCGCGACGAGTTTCGAAAAAAACGGCTATTCCTTAAATAAGGTTATTTCTACGTTGATGCATATTTATCAGGCGAATAAAGGAGAAACAGATGAAGCGAATACTGATTGCGTCCTTTGATATGGAAGTTGGTGGGGTTGAAAGAAGCTTGATTAGTCTACTCAATAATTTTGATTATGAACATCATGAAATAGACTTGATGCTTTACCGTCATACAGGTGACTTTTTGAATTTAATCCCCCCGCAAACAAATGTGTTAGAAGAATCAAAGGCTTATAAAACATTTAGAATGTCGATTCGAGAAATTGTTCAATCCGGAAATATCAGGATAGGTTTTGCTAGACTCTTAGCAAAGTACCGAGCAAGTCTCATCCAATCACCTGAAATTGGTTATCGACAAATGCAGTTCATGTGGAAATATACCATGCCGTTTTTACCGAAGCACACCAAGACATACGATGTAGCGATCAGTTATTTATGGCCCCATTATTTTGTCGCCGAAAAAGTACGTGCTACAACGAAGATTGCGTGGATTCATACTGATTTTTCTACCGTAGATATTGATGTGAAAATGGATCTACGCATTTGGAAGGCATACGACTCGATCATAGCTGTGTCAGAGGAGTGCAAAAACGCTTTTATTAGGAAATTCCCTAGCCTAGAAGCCAAGGTAGAAGTGGTGGAAAATATAACATCACCAGATATTGTCACCGCCTTGTCTGAAGCAGAAGGTGAACATGCCATGGCGAAGGAGAAACGATTTAAAATTGTGACGGTAGCAAGATTATCACATGCAAAAGGAATTGATCGGGCAATTAAAGCATTAGCTTTATTAAAAAAACAGGGGTACGAAAATATCGCCTGGTTTGTCGTTGGTTATGGTGGTGATGAAGCGGAACTACAAGATTTAATAGTGGAAAACAATTTAGAAGAAAGCTTCTTCCTCTTAGGGAAAAGGACCAATCCATACCCCATTATGAAAGCCGCGGATCTCTATGTGCAACCATCTCGATATGAAGGAAAGGCAGTGACAGTAGGTGAAGCCCAAATCCTAGCGAAACCCGTTTTAATTACGAACTACCCAACAGCACAAAGCCAAGTTAGAGATCGATTTGATGGGGTTATTTGTGAACAATCGATTGAAGGAATTGCACAAGGTATAGCAGACTTGTATAACGATCCGCAATGGAGAACCGAGTTAATTAGGAACTGTGAACAAACCGATTATCAAAACAGTCATGAACTTGAGAAACTATATAAACTAATCTGAGGGATCATATATGGTAGGAAATAAAAAGGTAAGTATCATTGTGCCAATTTATAAGGTTGAGAAATACATTGATCGCTGTATTAAAAGTATTTTACAGCAGACATATACTCATTTCGAACTTATTTTAGTCAATGATGGGTCACCAGATCGCTGTGGTGAGATCATTAATGATTATGCGAAAAAAGATGCCCGGATCAAAGTGGTCCACAAAGAGAATGGTGGATTATCAGATGCGAGAAATCGCGGAATGAAAGAGGTAACCGGGGAATTCACCATGTTTATTGACAGTGATGATTGGATCATAGAAACGATGATTGAGACATTGCTGACGCAAAGTATAGAGCAGGAAGCAGATATCGTGCAAGGCTCTTTTTATTATGCTTATGAAGATAAATTACTCGTGGACAAAAGATATCAAGAAGAAACCGATGCACCGATTATATTAAGGAATAAATCGTTAATGTATGAGCTCGTTACGAATAAAGTAGTGAAGAACTTCGCGTGGGGTAAATTGTATAAAACAAGCTTAATTCAAGACATTCCCTTTACAAAAGGCGTGTTATTTGAAGATGTGTTTTGGGCACATCATGTAATGCATAACGTAAATACGTATGTCATCTTACAGCAACCCATGTACTATTATTGCCAACGCGATGACAGTATCGTAGCTACTTATAGTATTAAAAACTTAGATATTATCAAGGGGCTAAAGGAAAGACATCAGTTTATTGAAGCGTATCATCCAACACTCATAAAAGAATCATATCAGCTACTATTCGAAACGATGCTTGTTCATTATTATTTATTACAAGCGAATAAAGAGATTGATAAGGATCGTGTCTATCGAAATGAAATTGTAGATTATATTAAATCGAATAGCAAAGAGATTCGTGAAGCGGTAAAAGCAAATCAATCACTTCGTAGACAACGATTGTTATTTTCCATCCATCCAATCGTTCATATGGCTTCTTTAGGAATTGTCAAAGGATTGCGACGCGCAAAACTCTTGAGCCGACCAACAGGGTTAGAACAGGTGTCACATTAAATGACTAGACAACGAATCAAGAGATGGCTTGCACTCCTTGTCATTCATATCTTTAACTACTTTCCAATCAAAAAGAATAAAGTTATTTTATTTAGTTATTATGGGAGTCAATACGGATGCAATCCCAAATACATAACGGAAGATCTACTCAAACATACCGAAGAAGACCGTTTTGATATTGTCTGGGCTGTTCATGATCGAGCATCTAAACAATTGCCAGATCAAGTGAGACAAGTAAAAATGATGTCCTTACGATATTTTTATGAACTTTGTACAGCGAAGATTATCATTACGAACTATCGAATGACTGATTTATTTGTGAAACGAAACAGCCAATACTACATCCAAACATGGCATAGTAGTCTCCGTTTAAAACAAATCGAAAAAGATGCGGAAGATGCACTTCCCGCGTCATATGTACAAATGGCTAAAAGGGATTCGGAAATGTGTGATTTATTACTTTCCGGAAGTCATGATAGTACGAAGATTTTTGAAAGGTCCTTTTGGTATGAAGGTGAGATATTTGAGCATGGAACTCCGAGAAATGATCTGTTTTTTCAAAAGAATCACGATCAAAAAGGTGAAGTATTTGTGAAGCTAAATATTCCGAGTCGCTATAATATCTTGTTGTATGCCCCAACATTTAGAAAAGACAATCAGCTGGATGTTTATGATTTAGATTATCAGCGTCTTATCGAAACCGCGACGAAAAAGTTCGGGGGAGAATGGATGGTCTTAGTCAAGCTTCACCCACACTTAATCGCTAAATCAAGTGAATTGGTTTACGGAGACAAGGTGATTGATGTGACTTCCTATGATGATATCCAAGAGTTGTTGCTGATAGCTGACATCTTAATATCCGACTATTCTTCGCTCATATTCGATTACTTATTCACTAAACGTCCGTGCTTTCTTTATGTTCCAGACATGGAAGAGTATACACGTTCTGATCGGAAGCTGTACTTTGATCTGCAAGAGCTCCCTTTTTTGAGCGCTTCCACCAATCAAGGTCTATACGAAAAGATAATAGATTTTAAAGAAGATACGTATCAAAAGGGATTAGAGGACTTCTTAGATCGAATAGGGTCGTATGAAGAAGGAATGGCTAATTACTATGTACGAAAACGAATAGAAGATGTTTGCTATCCACCGAATAAATAAGAATCTACTAATATATGATCACTATGTTATGAAGAAAGGATGATATTCATGAAGGAATTTAAAATAGGCTATACAACAGGTGTGTTTGATTTATTTCATGTCGGACACTTAAATATTTTGAAAAAGGCAAAAGAACAATGTGATTTTCTAATTGTCGGGGTGAGTACAGATGAGCTCGTCATGAGCTATAAAAATAAACAACCTGTTATCCCTTTTGAAGATAGGCAGGAAATTATTAAAGGGATTAAATGTGTGGATCAAGTTGTTCCCCAGTCCTCAAGAGATAAATTTGCCGCTTGGGAAAAGCTCAAGTTCAATGCGATGTTTGTTGGGGATGATTGGAAAGGTAATGAACTCTTTACTGAAGTTGAAAATAAATTCAAGGAAGTCGGCGTCAAAACCGTTTATTTTCCATACACAACTGGAGTGTCATCGACAATCGTAAGGCAAAAGATTGGACACTAGAAATGAGAACAAATATGAAGCCTAAGATAAGCATTATTATACCCGTTTATAATATTGAATTATATATAAGTGATTGTCTGGATAGCATTCTAGGACAAACATTCACCGACTATGAAGTCATTGTTATTAATGATGGATCAAAGGATCATAGTGGACATATTTGTGAAGATTATGCAAGCCGTGATGAGCGCATAAAGGTGATCCATAAAGCTTATGGTGGTGTTAGTGCAGCTAGAAACGCCGGGTTAGAACGAGCTACAGGAGATTATATCGGCTTTGTAGATGGGGATGACCGAATTAAATACGATATGTATGAAAGGCTCCACGAATTATGTGTACAAACAAACAGCGATATTTCGATCTGTACATTGGGGCGCGAAATTAACGGAAAATTAATCAATCCAGATAATGGCCTAGCTGACGTGACAGAACTGGATCATGACGAGGCATTAAGAGAGCTATTTAAAGGAACATTATACCGTTTTTCCTTATGTAATAAGTTATTTAAAGCACGCTGTTTTAAAAACATCCAATTTCCTGAAGGAAGAATTCACGAGGATCTATCGACAACATATAAACTTTTCGCAAACTCAAGAAAAAGTGTGTTTATTGATAAAGTCGGCTACCTCTATATAAAAAGAGAAAACAGTATTTTGACATCGCAATATAGTGAAAAACGAATGGATTCATTTATCGGTTGGAATGAAATATTACCATTCATGAGCAAATATTATGAGGAATTATCTGAAGAAGTGTTCGCCTGCTTTGCTTATTGGTCGGTTGATAATATCTATTATATTTTAAACCAAGTTAAAAGTAAGCAAGATAAAAGAAATTACTTAAGAAGAATCCAGGCAAGTATGAACACATATTATCCGGTGGTGATGAAGAAAACATCACTCCCTTTAAAATATCGAACCATTATCAGACTGTTGCACCATCAAATCGGTTTATTACTGTTTATTAATCGACTTCGAAGGATCTAAAAATAGGTCGAATGGTGCTTAAACAAGAAAAGAGCAATCAATAGAGGTGATCAACAGATGAAGAAGCGGATGCTTGTGAATGCCTATTTTGCCAAAAACGTAGGGGATGACTTATTTTTAAAAGTCCTTTTTGACCGCTATCCTCATGTGAAGTGGGATTTGCTGACAGCGAATCGGAATTATCGAGATTTATTTAAAGAGTACGCCAATGTTAATATCATTTATTCATATCGAGATGTGGCGATTGGCAAGAAAAACGTTAATTTATATTTCGTCATGAATAAGCTTTTTAACCGCTTCAGAAAATATGATGCATTCATCATGATTGGTGGTTCCATTTTTATGCAAAGCCCGGCATGGAAGATGAAGTTAGCGGAAAGAGATTATCTTGTTAACCAGTTTAAAAAAATGAATAAAAAGGCGTTTATTTTAGGAGCTAATTTTGGGCCCTTTACAGACAAGGAGTTTACCCGACAATACCGTGATCTGTTCATGAAGTATGATGATGTTTGTTTTAGAGACACTTATTCATATGAATTATTTAAAGATATGGACAATGTAAGGGTAGCCCCGGACGTTGTTTTTAATCTTGAAGATCAAAAAAGCAAGCAGACCGAAAAAACGATTGGTTTTTCAACGATTGATGTAGCATCAAGAGAAAGTCTGCGTGATTATACGGCCGCCTATCATGATAAAATCGTTCAACTTGCAGAAGGATACATAGAAGCTGGTTATCACATAAAGCTGTTTTCATTTTGCGAAAACGAAGGGGATTTAAAAGGAATCCGGCAAATAAAAGATCAGGTAAAGCCTACCTATCGTAGTCACATTACGATCAGCAATTATCATGATGATCTCCCTTCGTTTTTAGATGAATTTAAACGGTGTGAGACGATTATCGGGACAAGATTTCATGCGATTATTCTTGCCATGCTTTATCAACAGAGCTTTTATCCTCTTATTTATAGTGGGAAAGTAAGTAACTTGCTACAGGATGTCAATATGTCGAGTGAAGGTTGTTTAATTCAAGAGATCGAAAAACTTGATGTGAAGCATGTCATTGCAACAGCAAAATATAATAAATTGGTTGATGAACAATTGTTTGCAGATGCTGCCATCCAGTTCGAAAAGTTAGATCAATTCATTGGCTAAAGGAGAAAAAACGTGAAAAAAGAGATCTTGTTTGTGATTGACTCATTAGATGTTGCGGGAGCTGAAAAGAGTTTAGTAACCTTACTTAATCTGCTCGATTACTCGAAATACTCTGTTGATTTAATCTTGTTTTCCCATGGTCACTTACTTGAAAAGTTAGTGCCTTCTGAAGTGAATATACTGGATCCTTTCACATATACAACATTCAGCAATCTGAGTTTACAGGAAGCGGTTACGAAGTCCTTTGCTCCCTCACATTTTAAAATGCTTCGCTCCCGCATGAAGTACTCCTTTACGATACGGACAAAAAAACGGAGTAATGCACAAAAGGCAAGGATTTTTTGGGAAAACACGGCAAAGGTGATTGAAGATAATCCGAAAACATATGATATTGCGATTAGCTATGCGCAAGGTGTTCCAACCTTTTATGTAGCGGATAAGGTGAAAGCGAAAAAGAAATTAGCTTGGGTCAATGTAAGCTATCGATTACAAGAAAAAGATCGGCAGTTTCAAAAGAAATATTATGATCGATATGATGATATCGTAACTGTTTCTGATTCAGCGAAAGCTGTCTTTTTAGAGACATTCCCAGAATATGAAAACAAGATTAGCATTCTTTATGATATTAATAATCCGCAACTTATTTCGCATATGGCTGAAATTGGTACAGGCTATGAGGATTCCTTTACAGGAATACGAATCCTGACGATTGGTAGACTAGCCCATCAAAAAGGGTATGATGTAGCGATGAAAGCTTGTAAAAAGCTGAAAGAAGCCGGGGTTTCATTCCGGTGGTATGTACTTGGTAAAGGGCCATTGCAAGCAGAAATTGAAGCCTATATGAGGGAAAACGATCTGATGGAACACTTTATCTTGTTGGGTGTCGAAGCCAATCCATACCCTTATATTAAACAGGCGGATATATATGTCCAAACATCACGATTTGAAGGATTTGGTCTTGCCATTGCCGAAGCTCGGATGTTAAATATCCCGGTTGTAACATCGAAGTTTGATGCCGTTTATAATCAAATGGTCGAAGGAAAGAACGGGCTTGTTGTTGATCGAAATGCAACGGCTGTTTTCGATGGTATCCAAAGAATGATCAATGAACCTGATTTAAGACAAAATATTATCACGTACTTATCGGCCGAAAAAAAGGGGAATGTTGAAGAAATCGAGAAATTCTATCAATTAATTAATACATCAACAAATAGTGTTGGGGAGAGAGAGTCTACGAAGTGAAGAAAAAAGTCGTCTTTATGGTCATCAATATGAATATTGGTGGAACGGAGAAAGCACTCCTTAACTTAATCAACGAGATGCCAAAAGATCAATATGAGATCACGGTGCTCCTATTAGAAAAACGCGGTGGTTTTCTTCAGGCAATTCCGAATGGAGTTCGTGTTGAATATATACAAGATTATCCAATGATAAAAAGAGTTCTCCACCAATCTCCCCGCCACATCATCGTTGAAAAGATGCGCGCGGGCAAATTAATTAAGGCCTTCAATCTGACTCTATTACATGGGATTTCAAAGGTGATGCAAGAAAGAAGTTTGTATTACCAGTATGTATTAAAAGATGTTGTGCCACTGCAAACGAATTATGATCTAGCAGTAGCTTATGCCGGTCCAATGGATTTGATTACCTATTTTGTGGCGAAGAAAATCCAAGCAACAAAGAAGGCACAATGGATCCATTTTGATATTGAAAAAATCGGCTTTACGAAACACTTTGCCCAAAAATGGTATACACAATTCAATAAAATTTTTGTTGTATCGGAAGAAGGTAGAGATAAATTCATCGATAAATTGCCGGGATTACAATCAAAAACAGCTGTGTTTTTAAATACGATTTCGCCAACATTAATCAAAGAAGAGGCTAGTAAAGGGTCGGGTTTTCAAGATGATTTTAATGGGATAAGGATCCTGACAGTTGGCAGATTAACGAAGGAAAAAGGGCAGGATCTCGCGATTAAGGCGCTAGCAAAATTAATTGATGCCGGTTATAACATAAGATGGTATTGTGTCGGAGACGGTGGGGCAAGGAGAGAATATGAAAGCATGGTTGATCATCATGATCTACATGATCACTTTATTTTCTTAGGGGCAGATGCCAATCCTTATTCCTATATGAAAGAGTGTGATATTTATGTGCAACCTTCCAGACATGAAGGTTATTGCATCACACTTGCCGAAGCGAAAACCTTAGAAAAGCCCATTGTGACAACTGATTTTACAGGGGCAATGGAACAGATCGAACATGGGAAAACAGGGCTCATTGTTCCGGTTGCTGAGCAACAACTATACGAAGCGATTAAAAAGTTAATCAACCACCCAAAACTGATCGATGAATTCAGCGCGAATTTATCTAAACAAGCATCTACACAACATACAGATTGGTGGAAAATGAAACAGCTTCTTTGATCGACTAACAAGAAAACAATCTCTATAAAAGAGAAAAACATCATCTTAACTGAATGAATTTCATAATTGCCAAAACCAGCAATATCGATACAGGTGTTGCACTAAACCGGTATTATGAAATTCATTAAACCCACATGAGGAGGAAATTTCAAAATGAGTGTGCTCACCATACATCATCCCGAAATTGTAGAAACAAACGCAGGAGCTAGATTGCAAGCAACATTTGAAGTAGATGGAAAAACAGAAACCCTTTGGTATGAAGTGGAGAGCAAGTATCAAGAGTATCTGACGGTCGAAAGAACAGATGCTTTTGTTGTCGGGCTGTTTTTACTAGCTTTTGAAAAAGGATATGATATTCGTGTAGTAGGATCTATTTCAGAAAGACTCTATTATACGTTAAACATGTATTTATTACCGTTAACAGCAGAGGTACGTAATTTTAAGCCGATTAAAATTCTTTGTGACAACATTGAATCAGAACCATTGCCAACAGCTGGTGGGGTCGCCACTGGTCTATCATGTGGTGTGGATTCATTCAGTACGATCGCAAGCCACTTATCAGAAGATTGTCCGGACGATTATAAAATTACCCACTTTACATTTTATAATGTGGGGTCAAATGGGATGTTAGGCGGGGAGAAAGCAAGGGATTTATTTAATAAGAGACTTGAAATCGTTCAATCATGTGCAGAAGAGATCGGTAAAGAACTTGTTACGATCGATAGTAATTTGAGTGAAGTATTGCAAATGAACTTCTATGAGACACACTCCTATCGAAACATATCTGCTACATTAGTTTTACAAAAATTATTTGGTGTGTATTACTATTCATCTGCTTATGCCTTAAAGTATTTTGAGTTAAAACCAAAGAGTTGTGGTCATTATGATATTTATAATATGAATATGTTATCCACAGGAACAACAGAATTATTTTCAACAAATCCTTATGAGACAAGGGTAGATAAATCAAGAATCATCTCGGAGTATGAACCAGCAGCCAGGCACCTCAATGTTTGTACGGTTTCTGGAAATAATTGTGGTGGTTGTGAAAAGTGTGTCAGAACATTACTCACACTGGAGATTCAAGGGAAATTCAAGGAATTTTCGCCCGTGTTCAATTTAGATAACTATTATAAAAGAAGAGATAAATATATTGCTAGAGTTCTTTCATATAAAGGAACAGATGATTATTTGAAAGAGATTTACGATGAGATGGTTTCCATGAATTTTAAGATCCCGACCTATTCGAGACTAGCCGCTAATTATTTAAGGGTGAGAAAGCTCGTTTGGCGATAAGATTGGAGGAGGTATGTAGATGAGTAAGCAACCCTTAATTCATGAAGTTTTTTGGCTTCGCTGTATAGCTTGCTTAGCTGTAACATTCGGTCATGGTATTCAAAATGGTTATCTTCAATTTACGGAGGCAAGCTCTTATCATACGATTACATATATTTTATATATGGCAATCCTTTTTGCTGTTCCGGTATTTGTTTTCATTTCGGAGTTTTTACTAGCCAATAAATATGCCGCAGGTGTGCCAAAAGGATTTCTGAAGAAGAGATTACAGATTTTATTAGCTCCTTATGTATTTATGAATATTGTCTATGCTTTATTCACCGTTGAAACATGGACACTCACAAATTTCCTCATCAGAGTGAGTCGAAATATATTTCTGGGAGAATCATCGATTTATTTTGTGTTAATCATCTTCCAATTTTATCTGTTGCATATGTTATGTAGTAAATATTTGAATCGATTATCACCAAAAATTGTGCTTCCCGTAACATTTGTTATTAATTTTGCTTATTTAGGATTTTTCAACTTTGTCGAAGCACCTGATCATGTAGTTGCTGCTTATTTATGGAATCCAGGATATTGGATGCCTTTTCTAGGTTGGATTTTCTATTTAGCATTAGGATTTTACTGTGGACGAAACTATCAAACGGTTTTAAGTATGTTACGTAAATATCGCATCGTTGTATTTGCCATGCCGGTGATCACTTTCATGATCATGCTGTTCATGAATAAATACTTCTTGATCGACCAAAGTTCCAAACGGGTAGATATGTTATTGTTTGCTAGTTCCATGATATTTTTAGTGATGTATGTATCATCTATGATTAAGCAACCACCAAAAATAGTCATGGTCATTAGTAACTATTCATTTAGTATCTTTTTAATTAATCCGTTTTTCTTTTTACTACTATTGAATCTTAAACCACCTGCATTTTTGAATGTACTGAGTTATTCGATCTTGGCGTTTATAGTGAGCACAGTCTTATCCATCGGTACATCGTATGTACTCAATAAAACAAGCATTGGCAAATATATCGTTGGACAGAATATGAACTTTAAAATTGAACCAATAAAAAACAATGGAGAAGCTTTAATCAGGTCCCACGGAAACGTTAAGTAATCAGGAAGTCCCGCATTATTTTGCCATTTTGCTACGGTGAAGATGAATGGGCTATCTTATATTTATAAAAATCCCCTGGCACAGGTGTACCGGAGAGGTGAGAAGAATTGAAGAATACAATGAACAAACTACTCGTCATGTTTAATAAAAAGGAGAAGAAAAGATTTGTCATCTTATTTTTCCTAATGATTATCGCTGCCGTATTCGAAACCATTGGTATTGGCTTAATCTTTCCTTTTGTTGGGATTGTCACAAATCCAGACATGATTCAGGAGCAAGCCATCTTATCATCTATCTATGATTACTTTAATTTTGCAACAGCAAAAGGGTTTACTATATTTGCGGTTATCTTTTTGTTATCAACTTTTGTTTTAAAAAACCTCTATTTACTCGTATTTAATTACGCACAGTACCGGGTGATTTTAAATCAACAAGTTAAACTATCACGCCGCTTGTTTCAGGCGTATTTAACAAAACCATATACCTTTCACTTACAGCGGAATACAGCTGATTTATTAAGAAATGTGAATGGGGAAGTTCCGCGTTTATTTCAAGGGGTTATTTTATCAACTTTTCAGTTGTTAACGGAGTTATTAGTTGTTGTGTTTATATTAGGGTTGCTGTTAGTAACTGCACCAACGGCAACATTAACCGCTACCGTTATTTTAGGGGCAAGTGTGTTTATCTTTTTCACTGTACTTCGGACTAAAATAAGTGCGTTAGGAAAAGAACAACAAGAAGTTAGTGGTACAATGATCAAATGGGTGAACCAAGGATTAGGTGCAAGTAAAGAAGTTAAAGTATCAGGAAAGGAAAACTTCTTTATCCAAGCCTATACAGGTCAAAGTCAAATCAAAGCAAATAACAGCCGCTACATGAAAATGTTAGAATTAGTACCAAGGCTGTTTATTGAAACGCTATTAGTAGGTGTCGTGCTTATTACGATGTTAATCATTGTTTTCCAAGATACAAATACGACCGAATTAATATCGATGATGGCCCTTTTTGCCATGGCAGCATTTCGTTTAATGCCTTCGATCACACGTATCGTCGCATTGGTCACGACAATTCGCTACAGCGAACCAGCGTTAGCCGTTGTGTATGAAGATTTGTTTATGAACGAAGAAGATGACACGGAAAATAAGCAGGAAACTACGGTTGTCATTAATAAGGGGGAAAAGGTGTTTACGGATTCAATCGAATTATCTGGAGTCTCCTTTCGATATCCAGATCAAGCAGAATACGCTATTGAGGATGTCTCCTTGACGATTCCGATCGGCCAATCTGTTGCTTTTGTAGGTGAATCTGGCGCTGGAAAAACGACGCTTGTAGATATAGTTTTAGGACTCTTTCGTCCGGAGCACGGTCAGGTTCTGATCGATAAGAAAGAACTAGCAAGCCAAAAAACACTATGGCAACAAAAAATAGGCTATATTCCCCAGTTTATCTTTCTATCGGACGATACGATTCGTAGCAATGTTGCTTTTGGTATTGATCGCGAACAGATTGATGAACAAGAAGTATGGCGCGCTTTGGAGCAAGCCCAGTTGAAAGAATTTATTCAATCACTTCCAGATCAATTAGACACTGAGATTGGTGAAAGAGGTGTCAGGTTATCAGGAGGTCAACGTCAGCGGATTGGGATTGCGCGGGCACTCTACCATAATCCAGAAATCTTATTTATGGATGAAGCGACTTCAGCATTAGATAATGAGACGGAAAAGGAAATCATGCACGCCATTGACAAATTAAAAGGTGAGAAGACATTAATTATTATTGCCCATCGCCTAAGCACGATTGAAAATTGTGATCGTGTCTTTACAATTAAAGAAGGAAAACTCATCCATGTTGATGATAAAAGGGATTTATTATCAGTATAAAACGGTAGTCCCGATATTTTATCGGGGCCTATCGTCATGAAAATATAAAGGAGTGTAAAAGATATGAGACTAGCATTTATTTCAGATATCCATGGAAATGCGTTGGCTTTAGAGGCGGTATTGGAAAGTATGAAACAAAAAAAGGTAGATAAAATCTTCGTTTTAGGGGACTTGTGTTTTCGGGGACCAGAGCCAAAACGTTCACTCGATCTCGTGAGGACAATGGGAGCTGAAGTTATTAAAGGAAATGCAGATGAATGGATCGTCAGAGGGGTTCAAAAAGGGGAAGTCCCAGAAGAATCACTTCGTATGATGAATGAGGAACGTGACTGGACTTATGCAAGATTGGATGATGACAGTGTAGCGTACTTAAAGAACTTGCCAACCGAATTAAATTTATCCTATGGAAATATAAACATTCATGCCTTCCATGCAACACCAACTAGTTTATTTGAGGTTGTTCAACCTTTTGAAGCTGATGATCACCTAGCTAAAAAATTATTCCTCCATGACGCGGATTTGTATATGTATGCTCATATTCATAAGCCATATATGAGATCCATTGACGGGAAAACGGTTATGAATATAGGGAGCGTTGGGCTTCCGTTCGATGGTTTACACAAACCTTCCTATGGATTAGTCGATATTGCAGGAGATGACTTTACAACATCGATCGTACGCGTCGACTACGATGTAGCCAAAGTGATCGATCAATTTAAACAGTCTGACTATCCAAATGTGCCATTCATGACCAAGATTTTAGGGAATGCTCACGTATAATAAAGGGCCAAAAACGGAATGTTATCGAAACTACATTGCCATGCGAATAAAAATGGCTTGATAAAGGGAGCGTTTTTGTGTTTACACATTTCAGGAATTTTTTGATTGTGAGTATAGCTCTATTAGGTCTCTATGCTTTTTGGGATAATAATCGGTTAACAGTCGTAAAACAGGACATTATAATGGATGATTTACCAGATTCATTTGTGGGATTTAAGATTTTGCAAATTAGTGATTTGCATGAAAAGAAGTTTGGTAAGGACCAACATCGGTTGATTAAGGCGATTAATCAAATTGATTATGATGCCCTTATTTTCACGGGAGATATTTTGGACAATCCGGAAAGCACAAATAATGAAGGCTTTTATGCTTTACTAGATGGCATCCAGGATAAAGAACATTTGTTTTATGTACCAGGTAATGCAGATCCACAAAGTTATCAACTTTCCCCATCATTTGGAAAAAGCGAGTTTATCAAAGGGATGGAAGAGCGTGGTGTTCATTTTTTGGAATCGATTGATACGATTTCAAAGGATGGAGAAAGCATTCACTTTGTTAACTTTGAACTATCGATCATCAGAAAACCTGAGCAAATAGGAAATATAAACGGCACTCCCACATCAGCTTATTTTTCAAATACGGATTATCAACTATATCAACAGGAGTTATGGGAGGAAATGATAAAGACAGGGCATTTAGACTCTTCTGATGTACTCATTGCGCTGAATCACTATCCCGTAGCAGACCCCCGGATCGATTATATAAAGAATGACCCGGTTACTGAATGGAGAGACTTCTCCTTGATTATTGCAGGACATTATCATGGTGGCCAAATTCGACTGCCTTTCTTTGGGGCGCTGTTTGTGCCCGAACCCTGGTACGAACCGAATAGCCTTTTTCCACCACAAGATAGAGTGAAAGGTTTATGGCAATATGAACAAACACAACAATATGTAAGTGCGGGATTAGGAAGTAGTGATGCGATTCCTTTTTTTAAATTCCGCTTGTTTAACACACCAGAAATAAATGTGTTACGC
>Ga0209487_1000743_pt1 | contig 28970 bp, 21 predicted proteins | sample Poulit2012_FD_187524 | JGI IMG/M metagenome (GOLD analysis project Ga0209487, IMG submission 187524) | Agricultural soil microbial communities from Georgia to study Nitrogen management - Poultry litter 2012 (SPAdes) (version 2) | ecosystem: Environmental > Terrestrial > Soil > Agricultural land...
GCACTTCCAGCGTCTGGTAGCCGATGTAGGAGACCACCAGTACACTATTTAAGGAGGGGACATCCAATTCGAACGTGCCATCCTGGTTAGACGACGTTCCGATTGTTTCCGCTCCTTTGACCACAATATTTACCCCGGGAAGGCTTTCACCGGTAGCAGCATCCGTTACCGTACCTTGTATCGTCTGGGCCAATAAAGCGGGCACGGAACAGAGACAGATCACGGCAAGAGAGACCACAAATCTCAGTTTGTATTTTTTCATCATCATGTTTGTGTATGTAGTTTATAGGATTTGAGCATTAGGCGAATGTAGTAATAATTATAGTAAGTGCATAATGTCTGCGTCCAATATGATGCCAAGGTCAATTTCATGTGATGAAATTGTTAATCCATGCTTATGAATAGATGAGTTTACACTCTTTCACTTATCAGTATCGTATTAAAGAATAAGTACTTTTGCATACTTACAGGTTTCTGTTTGGCAGGATTGTATAAAAAAAGCCCTTAAAAAGAGTGCTTATAAACTATAAAATTATGATGATCAAACATTTTATATAGCCCCGAATTTATTGTAACATAGAACAATCTCTATGTTATTCACCATCTTGAGGCTTCGTCGCCCTCTTCCCTGCCTGGGGGGAAGTGGGGGAGTCTCTCTATGGTCATGGCCTGAGGGTTCGGGATCCACAAAACGAGAGAGAGAGAGAGAGAGAGAGGAACCGCAGCACGGCGGGTGAAAACCCCTATGGCGTTGTAGGGTTGGGTCTTCTTTACGGTCAGAATCGTAGCATTTTGAGAATGCATCAAATCTTCACTTAATTGACCTATCTTGCAGGGAGAGAAAACAAAAAGAAAATACCCATTTCATCTACATTATGGACCTATCTATTGTTGATCTGTCAACCATCATCCCGGGGCAGACCCGGCACGATGCCCTGCAAAATAGCATCGGAGTTGCACAGCACATTGAAAAGCTGGGATTCAAACGCATCTGGGTGGCAGAACATCACAGCTCAGCGGCTATTGCCGGACGGGCTCCCGAAGTGCTTATTGCCGCCATCGCAGCCAAAACTTCCACTATCCGGGTCGGTTCAGGCTCGGTTCTCCTTAATCAGTACAGCCCGCTGAAAGTGGCCGAGGTGTTTGGTACCCTTCACGAACTTTTCCCCAACCGGATTGATGCCGGGATTGGAAGAGCCACCACCGGGCCGGTAACCGATATCGCACTGCAGCAAGACCGAAGCAAACGGTTTCAGGCGAACTCCGATGAGCAGATCGTGGAGCTGCTTCACTGGTTCAACAGCGATTTCAGTGCAGACCACCCCTTTTCACAAATACCGCTTCATACCCTGGAGCAGCCGCCGCCGGTCTATCTTCTCGGATCCAGCCCATGGAGTGCATCGGCAGCATCCAGCCTCGGGCTCCCCTATGTTTTTGCAGGGTTTATCAACCAGACGGGAACCCCCGATATTCTGGCTCAATACTTCAAGAACTTCACCCCTTCGAACCGCCCTACCGGAATCCAGAAGCCTTCTGCTATCGTATCTGTCCACGCCGTGGCGGCCGAAACGGAAAAAGAAGCGCTGCTGCAGATCGCGCCAGTGCAGCTGATGTACCGTTATCTGGCGCAGGGTATTACCGACATCGTTCTGCCTGCTCCGGAAGATGCTGTCAAGCAGCTGGGCGCCCTGCCTGCCCGTCAGCCTTATGAGAAAGGATCCGGTATTCCGCCGCGGTTTATCGCCGGGACACCCGATCAGGTCCATGACGATCTGACCGCACTGGCCAAAGACCTCTCTGTGGACGAGGTGATTATACAGGATATGATGACCGATCACGAAGCGCGGCTCCGTTCCTACGATCTGCTTGCAGAGGTGTTTGAGCTAAAAGACCGGTGATCTGGTAACGGCTCAATGCCACCATCTATCGTGCCGCTGATACGGGGATGCGGGTTTGCCCGCCCGGCCAGAGTACAACTATTTGTCGTGGTAGGAGGGCTTCTCCGAGCGGCTCTCTAATGAGGAAAATAGGACAGTTTTATCCTTTTGTAAGATCCTCTTTTTTTATCTTCTGGATGAGGTTCAATACCTAAAATAGTGATCTCTTTTCGATCAGGACCATAAGCCCAGTATATTCTTCGAGCTAGTTTTCCCTGATCTAAATAAGATTGCCAAACTTTAATTTTATATTTTTTACTAAGATCTTTAATCTCATGAGTTTTCAGGCTCGGGTGTCTGGGATTGGTATGTAACAATTTTATCGACTTGAAAAGGCTAGTGAGTAGATCCTTTTCCTCACTACTTATATTTCCACTTTTTTCCTTTTCAAGCAATTCATTCCAGAAATCTCTCATTCCTGGAATTCCCATTCGAATTTTAAACACAGACATTCATCCATTAATCGAGTAATTTTTCTAACTCTTCCAAATCTAGAGGCTCAGATACCTTGCCCTCTTTAAAATTCTTTATAGCTTCATTTACCATCTGTAAAGTCTTTTCAGAGATTTCATTTGGGTCAACTAGTTCACGGGGACTCAATATGATTGTCCCATCCCCTCTTTCGGTTACATGGTAATACCCTGTTGTTGCTCCTCGTAAAGTTATTCGCTTCTTGGTATCCAGCTTGGCATCATATTCTTTAATGACTGCAGCCATTTGTTCCTCCATGTTGGTTGTTTAGAGACTAGTCTTATGCGCGGGCTGGTGGGATTTCCCACGAATTTAAATTTACCTATTTTTATATAAATAATACAATTTTATTTGACAAGAGGTCTCAATGCCACCATCTATCGCGCCGCTGATACGGGGATGCGGGTTTGCCCGCCCGGTCAGAGTACTCTCAATGAAGATGAATATGAACGTTAATAGGTTGAGACAGATCGATTGACCCAATCATCCTCCCCGACTAGGACCCGCATCAGCCGGGGAAGGTTGTCCGTGATCTAATTGGATCAGCCGGGTCACGATCCTCTCTGCTGTCTTTCCATCCCATTTCTCCGGAATCCCGCCCTTTTTCCAGTTTCCTGAGAAAAGTTTTTCCATAGCGGGACGAATCGCTTCGGGGTCGGTGCCTAAAAGTTCATTGGTCCCGACGGTGCAGGTTTCGGGCCGTTCGGTACTGGTTCGAAGCGTCATGCAGGGAACGCCCATCACGGTCGTCTCTTCTGTGATTCCACCCGAATCGGTGATCACCGCCTTGGCATGTTTCACCAGAAAGTTGAATTCCAGATAGCTCAGCGGATTGGTGTAGTGAAGGGTTTCGTGCTCTATCCCTAATTTTTCAAGATTCTTACGCGTCCGGGGATGCACCGGAAAGATAATGGGAACTCCTTCCGAAGAGTCCACAATTTCGGAGATCAGAGTTTTCAGCTGCTCCTCTTCATCCACATTGGAGGGCCTGTGAAGCGTCATCACCAGGTAATTTTTCTCGGAGAGGCTCGCCTCGTCCCAGATCGCCGGTTTTTTCAGCCTCTCTAAATTGGCCAGGAGCGTGTCGATCATGGTGTTGCCCACAAAGTAGATCTTCTCCGGATCGACTCCCTCCTTGCGCAGGTTTTCGTTGGCGGTAGAACTGGTGGTAAAAAAGTAATCGGTGATCGCATCCGTCACCAGGCGGTTGATCTCTTCGGGCATCTCGCGATCTCCCGAACGGATACCGCCTTCTACATGAGCCACAGGGATCAGAAGCTTCTTAGCGGTAATGGCACACGCCATCGTGGAGGTGACATCCCCAACCACCAGACAGACTGAGCACGGGTTGTCCATCAGAATTTTTTCATAGCCAAGCATGATCCGGGAGGTCTGCTCGGAAGGGGTCCCGCTGCCCGACTCCAGGTTGTAATCGGGATCGGGAATGCCCAGCTCATCAAAAAAACTGCCGCTCATGTTCCGGTCGTAGTGCTGCCCGGTGTGAATAAGCCGATAGGATATCTCTCTCCCCTCCGCCTGCTTTTTTTCGATCTCCCGGATGATGGGAGCAATTTTCATGAAATTGGGACGGGCACCTGCGATGATATCAATAAGCATAAAACGATCGGATAATCTTGGTTGTATCTTGAGAGTGTAGTCACAGTGGCGTGACTCAGAATTCCTGGTCAAGATACAGGCATCCCCGTTCGCTTTCAACTCTTTCAGCTAGACGGTTCCGGGCCTTCTTCTCAGGGGGGCGGGGGTTGGCCGGTCCCTATCCATCAAATGAACCTTCTTTCTTTAGGTGGTACACCCTTACACTGTAAACCTTCCCTCTATCAAACGATGTGCCATCAGCCAATACAGCCACACCCTCTCTCAGCCAGCATGCTGAGTCCATGGGATCTATCACCCGTGAACCGCGGCGGTGCGTCCAGTGAACAGAACGCTGCCTGCATCTTCATATGAGTCAGATGCAGGCAGGGACTCTCTATCCTTAGGCGATCTGTTTGACCGGTTCGGTGGCCGGCTCCTCTCTGGCGTAATCGATCGCAATGATATTGCCAGCCCGGTTCAGCATCTCCATACAGGGGCGGTCCAGGTTGATGATGCTCACTCTCTTCCCGACGCGGTTGTAGCGCCGGGTAATCTTGTCGAGGGCATCGATGGCCGAATGATCCGCCACACGCGACTCGGCAAAGTCGATATAGATGTGGGCAGGATCCCCTTCAATGTCAAACTTCTCCTGAAAGTTGGCTGCAGAAGCGAAAAAGAGCGGCCCGTAGATCTGATAGTGCTTGGCGCCATTTTCATCAATATGCTTCCGGGCACGGATCCGCTTGGCGTTTTCCCAGGCGAAGGAGAGAGCGGAGATGATCACCCCGACAAAGACGGCAAGGGCCAGGTTGTGCAGAACGACCGTAACAAACATGACGGTCAGCATCACAAACACATCCAGGACCGGTACTTTACCAAAGATCCGCAGGCTTGCCCACTCAAAGGTACCAATGGAGACCATCACCATCACCCCGACGAGGGCACCCATCGGAATCAGTTCAATGATGGGAGCACCGAATAGAATAAACATCAGAAGAGAGACGGAGGCCACAATCCCGGAGATCCGGCTTCGGCCGCCTGAACTTACGTTGATAATGCTCTGTCCGATCATGGCACAGCCGCCCATCCCGCCGAAGAAACCGGTGACCAGGTTGGCAGTTCCCTGAGCCAGGCTCTCTTTGTTGCCATCCCCGCGGGTTTCGGTCATCTCATCAATCACCGTTACGGTCAGAAGGCTCTCAATCAGCCCGACCATCGCCATCACAAATGAGTAGGGCAGAACGATCATCAGCGTCTCAAAATTGAAGGGGACGTTCGGAATGTGAAACTGCGGCAACCCTCCGGAGATCGATGCGATATCGCCCACGGTTCGGGTAGGGATCCCGAAGCCGATCACCACCACCGAAATGGCGAGAATAGCGGCCAATGAGGGTGGTATCGCCTTGGTAAAGCGCGGCAGGAAGTAGATAATGGCCATGGTAGCCAGGACCAGGCTGAGCATGAGATAGAGTGCCGGGCCGGTAATCCACTCGCCCGCATTCGGGCCCGATGCCACTTTAAATTCATTGAGCTGCGACATGAAGATGACAATCGCCAGCCCGTTTACAAAGCCGTAAACGACCGGATGAGGAACAAGCCGGATAAATTTTCCAAGTTTCAGAAAGCCGACTCCCAGCTGAATCAGCCCCATCAGAACGACAGCGGCAAAGAGATATTCCGGGCCGTGACTGATCACCAGGCTGACGATGACCACCGCAATAGCACCGGTTGCACCTGAAATCATACCCGGGCGGCCACCCATGACAGAGGTGATCAGACCGATAATAAAAGCACTGTACAGGCCGACAAGCGGAGAGAGGCCGGCGATCAGTGAAAATGCTACAGCCTCCGGAACGAGGGCTACAGCTACAGTAAGGCCAGCCAGAACCTCGGTTTTAACCGTGGACTGCTGATTGTGAAAATACTTTAAGAGCATAGAGGTTTGTAGTGAATATTTTTTTCGGCGTCCGACAGACAGAGACTCATCTGCAGGTTTCTTTTTTTAACCTGATCGAACAGAGTGAGATAGAGAAGCGTGCGCCATCTTTTTTAGGGCGTCTTTAGAATTGTGTCTGTCCGGTTGCCATTGTGTTTCGTCTTCATGTGAAGCCCGTAATGATACGCATTATATCTTGTCATTTCAAAGAAGTGGAAACCTGAACATCCCGGGTGTTCTCTTTAGCACTTATCTCATAACCTGTTACGGGAACAAATCTTACAAAAGGCGTGTTCCAGAAAGGGAGTAGCAAACTGACGCTTTCGGGCCTGCGAGCACTTCTGTAGACGTTCGTATTCCAGATTCAAGGGATCCTGAAAGTGCTCCGGAGGTCTCCTGCAACGAATCCTGCAGGAGCTGTCAGCAATCCATCCGGGCCGGTCTGCAACTTCCTCCAACGGATGCCCTCTCCGCTCTGAAGAGCTCCTGCTGCAGGGTGCAGGGACGGGAAGAGCCTGAGCCGGGGATCCATCAGCTCAACTCAACTTCGCTCTATGAAAACAATTCCTCCGTTAGCCACCAAATTACTGATCTACCTGCTTCTCGGCATTGCACTTGTTTTTGTGCTGATTGTACTCCAACAGCTACTGGTCCCCGTCTTCTTTGCCGTCCTGTTCGCCTATCTGCTCTACCCGGCAGCCAAGTGGCTGGAACGAAAAGGGGTACCGAGGATCCTGGCCAACCTGATTCTGATCGTCTCTACCGTGCTGGTGTTAGGCGGAGCCATCTACGGCGCAACGATCCTTTTTACCAATTATCTGGATAATCTGGCGGAAGCCCGGGAACAGATCGAAAACAATGTCAATGGCCTGATGGAGAATATTGAACGGTTTACCGGGTATGAATTTGGAAGCCTGGAAGAGCAGATCAGCGGAATGGAGGGAGCCGGCCAGTATATCATCACCTTCTTTACTGCAACGACCAATACGGTGGTCGCTATCGGCCTGATTCCGGTCTATACCTTTCTGCTGCTGCTCTACAGGAACAAGTTTAAATCGTTTTTGAGCAAAGTGATCCCGCCGGATAAAAGAGCGGTCGCAAATAACATTCTGGATCGTTCGACAGTCGTCGTGCCGCAATATCTGAAGGGGCTGATCGTCGTGGTCTCGCTTCTGGTTGTGATCAACAGCCTGGCGTTCTGGGCCATCGGTATTGAGTATGCCCTGGTGATCGGGCTGGTCGCTGCCCTCTGGAACCTGATCCCCTACCTCGGAACCATCATCGGGTTCGCTTTTGCCCTGCTGATGGTGCTCGCCACGCAATCTTCGGGACTGGCATTCGGCGTCTTCCTGCTCTTTTTCCCGATTCAGTTTACCGAAAACAATATCCTGACGCCCAATATCACCGGCTCCTATGTGCAGCTCAATCCCATGGTCATTATCCTCTCCCTGATCGCAGCCGCGATGATGTGGGGACTGGCGGGAATGCTCCTTGTGATTCCCTATCTGGCCATGATTAAAATCGTCTGTGAAAATGTCGAGAATCTTCAGCCGATCGCCTATCTCCTCGGAACCCGCGGGACTGAAGAGTACCTGCCGAGCGTGGAGAAGATTAAAAAGTGGTTTGCAAAATGAAGATTCCTCCCCCGACGCGCCGGGGGTGGGCCTTACACTTTCTCCTTCTCAGCCCTCTTGCGGTCATGCGGATCGAGATAAAGCTTCCTGATCCGCAGGCTTTTGGGAGTCACTTCAAGAAGCTCATCGCTGTCGATAAACTCGATGCACTGCTCCAGGGTCATCTTTATGGCCTGTGAAATTTTGACGGAATCACCGGTTTGGGTCGCACGGTGGTTGGTGAGATTCTTCTTCTTCACCACATTTACAACCATGTCGTCGGAACGGTTGTTGATGCCGACCACCTGCCCCTGATAGACCGGGTCGCCCGGCTCACAGATAAATTGCCCCCGGTCCTGCAGCCCTTCCAGAGCGTAGGCGGTCACGTCTCCCTGTTCGAGAGCGATAAGGGCGCCGCGTGTTCTTCCCGGAATATCACCTGCATAAGCGTCGTAGGAGTCAAACTGCTGGTGCATAATGCCTGTACCGCGGGTCTCGGTCATCATCTCGCCACGGAAACCGATCAACCCCCGTGCGGGCACCCGGAACTCAATCCGGTTGTTCTCCCCTTCCTGCACCATGGAGGTCATGATTCCCTTCCGCTTCTGCAGGTTGTCGATCACCCGGTTGCTGTAGTCTGTATGGACATCCACCACCACCTCTTCGAAGGGCTCATGCACCGCGCCATCTACATTCTTCAGGAGCACCTCCGGCCGCGAGACGGAAAACTCATACCCTTCCCGTCTCATGGTCTCTATAAGAATGGCAAGCTGAAGCTCGCCCCGGCCTGCAACCCGGAAAACATCGGGGTTATCGGTCGATTCTACACGGATCGAAACGTTGGTCCGGATCTCCTTTTGAAGACGATCCTTGATCATGTTGGAGGTTACATACTCCCCTTCCCGGCCGGCAAACGGAGAGTTATTCACCCGGAAATACATCGCCATGGTGGGCTGATCGATATCAGAATAGGGCAGCGGTGACGGATCGGACAAATGTGTCAGGGTATCGCCGATCTCAACGGCGTCATATCCGGCCAGTGCAAAGATGTCTCCTGCGGCGGCCGACTCCACCGGTTCTCGTTTCAGGCCGTGGAAGGTAAAGAGCTTGGTCGCCCGCGCCTTCGATTTCTGTTTGCCGTGCTGATCCACCAGGAGGATCTCCTGATTGGTCTTGATGATGCCCTGCTCCACCCGTCCGATAGCAATCCGGCCCAGATAGTCGTTCCAGTCTACACTGCTTACCAGCATCTTGAACGGGGCATCGGTCACCTGATCGGGCGAGGGGACGTGATCGATGATCAGGTCAAAGAGCGGGTCAAAGTTGTCATTGTCGTCATCCAGTTCGGTTTTCACAACCCCCTGAATCCCGATGGAGTAGAGAACGGGGAAGTCGAGCTGCTCATCGGTAGCGTCCAGCGAGACAAACAGGTCAAAGACTTCATTCAGTACCGCATCCGGCCGGGCATCCTTTCTGTCGATCTTATTGATCAGGACAATCGGGCGATACCCCAGGCTGAGGGATTTCCGAAGCACAAATTTGGTCTGCGGCAGCGGCCCCTCGGCTGCATCCACCAGCAAAATCACACCGTTCACCATCTTGAGCACACGCTCCACTTCCCCCCCGAAATCCGCGTGGCCGGGGGTGTCAATGATGTTGATCTTGGTCTCTTTCCAGAAGACGGCGGTATTCTTGGAGTTGATCGTAATGCCTCTCTCTTTCTCGAGATCTCCCGAATCCATCACGCGGTCGTCTATCTGCTGATGCTCGCGGAAGGTACCGCTCTGTTTCAGCATTTGGTCAACCAGGGTGGTTTTCCCGTGGTCTACGTGAGCGATGATGGCAATATTTCTGATACTTTGTGTCATATAGGTCGTTTAAAAAGGGATTAAATGTGGCCGGACTTCCCCCGTCTAAAAGCGGATGCAGATAGCGTCTGCAAGGGTTTTTGATGATTTCCCTCTGCGTTCGATGAGTTCTGGAAAAGTTCCAAGCCTTAATAATACGGATTTTCCTGGAAAAAATGTGACCCCTTTTACAACCCCGTAAACCGGACCGTCTTCCTGCCGGCTCCCTTCAAAAAGAGCTTCATCTCCCCTTTCAGGGTAAACGATTTTCGGGCCCGGCTGATCGCTGTGTAGATCAGCTCACGCGACAGGATCGGAGTATCCGTGGGGGGCAGTATCAGCTGGACATGATCAAATTCCGACCCCTGGCTCTTGTGAACGGTCAGAAAGTAGGCGGGCTCGATATGGGCCAGCTGGCCCGGCGAAAAGATTTTGACTCCCGACCCGCTCTCCACATGGGCTTCCAGCTCGCCGCCGGAGGAGAGCAGCACCACCCCTGTATCCCCGTTGAAGATGCCCAGAGAGTAGTCGTTCTGGGTAACGATAAAGGGCCGCCCGTGATACCAGCCCTGCCTCACCAGGCCCGGCCTTTTTAACATGATCTGCTGCTCTGCAAAGCGGTTGAGCCACTGCGAGCCGGGAGGGCCCTGGCGCAGAACAGTCAGGCGCATGGTGCGCTTCCAGAAGTGCAGAAGCTCTTCGGCAGATCGCAGTTTCGATGCACTGGAGTAGGCATCGAGGATCTCATCGGTAAGCAACTGCAGCTCCACTTTTTCAAAGCGAAAAGGGTGATGATGCAGATCCGCAAAGCGGGTAAAGCTCTCCTCTGCCCGGCGCCTCTCTCCCGCAAGGATCGCCTCAGAAAGGTGCGCAATCCCGCTATCCTCCCGGTAGCGGTAGCTCTTGGTGAGATAGACAATGGAGTCTGAGGCGACAGGATCCCCCTCCACCGCATCGCTAAACAGATCGCCCTGTTGCGACCTGCCGAAGGATGGTTGATCGGACAACTCCTCTGATCTTACATGTGCTTTGGGAAAGATTTCCTGCTGAGCTGCCTCTTCACCCCCGGCCCGGCTCTTGCTCTCCGCCGGCTCCTCCCCGCCGCTTCGCCCCTCACCCGCCACCGGGAGCTCCCACTCAATTCCCGACGCTCGTAGCCGTGCGGCACACTCCCTGCTGAACCGGTTATCAGGTTTTCTGCAGAGATCGGAAAAGACCGAACCCGCCTCAACAGATGCCAGCTGGTTCCGGTCACCAAGAAGAATCAGACGGGTCTGCTCTCCGGTATGGGCCAGCAGCCGGTACATCAGCTGAAGGTCGATCATCGACGCTTCATCGACGACAATCAGATCGTACGGGAGAGTTTCCCTTCTGGCGGATGGCAGCAGCCCTCTCTCCTCCGTCCTTGACAGAAGTCGGTGGAGGGTGCTTGCATCTTCGGGGATCTGCTCTCTCTCCGCATCACTCAGGCCGATCCGGTTCAGCTGCTGATGCAGGGCTTCGGCCATTCTTCCCGCAGCCTTCCCTGTAGGCGCGGCGAGCGCGATGGTAAGCGGTGAATCCGCCAGGCGGAGGTGCAGCGCCAGAAGGTTAGCCACCGTGGTGGTTTTGCCCGTGCCGGGACCCCCCGAAATAATGGTAAAGGGCCGGATCACCGACAAGGCCGCGGCTACTTTTTGCCAGTTGGCCGGAGTGCCGGGATCTTCCATGGGGAAGAGTTGATCCAGCACTTTTCTGATGAGTTCCGGATCGGGCATGGTGGAGCCGATATGGCCGTGGCCGGCGATCCATTGGGAAATGGAAGATTCATACTGAAACTGTTTCCTGAAGCTTACCCGCTCCGGGGTGGCCACCAGGGGAGTGAATGGTTCCAGAGAGCCGGAGGCCAGCTTCTCATTCTTCAGAAGATCCCCGGCCTGAATTTTTTTGCCTGGAAGCAGGGCGATCGATTCGGGGGGCACCCCGACGACCTCACCCCACTTCTTCGGGGAGAGTCCCAGGGGAAGGGTGGTATGGCCCGACTTGAGGAAAAGTGAGAGAAAAACCAGCACCAGCTGCTCATCATTGGTCAGACGGCCAGTTTTTTCTCGTAAGAAATAGACCAGCTCGGATTCGTAGCGGCCAAGCCACCCCTTCCGGATTCCATCCGACCACCAGTTTCTGCGTTCACTCATGCTCCGCCTCCCAGATACGCTTCCAGTTTTTGAATGACGGCCTCTTCCGGCCTGTGAAACCACACTCCCCGATCCGTATCCGCTTCCATTCCGCGGACAAAAAGATAGCCAACCCCGCCAAAGTGCTCTTCATAATTAAAACCGGGCATCCGTTCCCTTAAGTATTTGACAAGCGCCACTACATAGAGGTGATACTGCAGATCGTAGTCGGATCGCAGGATCTCCTCTCTCAGTGACTCCACCGAATAATCCTCTGGAGTGTCCCCCAGATAGTTCGATTTGTAGTCGAGGATATAGTAGCGTCCGTTCTGCCGTACAATCAGGTCAATAAATCCGGTCATCAGATGGTGCATTGAATTGAGCGGAGATGTATCACCCTCAACCGTGGCGCCCGCCCATCTGTCTCCGTTGCCGCCACTCTTCACTGCACCACCCACTCCAGCCGCACCCTGCGTAGCACCGCCCCCGAAAGGCCCACTCACGTTCGGCCTGCTCTCTCCGCCCCGGATGATCTCCATCAGGGATGGGTAGGTGGCCGGCCCCGTACGAAAGAGAAACTCCATCTCCTTCAGCTGATCTTCTGATCGGACGGCGCGTAGATCGAGCCCGGGTATGAGGGCCCCTGAAACCTCCCGGACCATCTTCGCAAAGACCGGAGTCCAGCTTTTTTCAATGCCATATTCCTGAAGGATCGTGTCGATTTCCAGAGTGTAATCCCGCTCTTCTGCCTCGCTAAACAGAAAATCATCCAGCTCAAAAAATTTATGGATCGCCGTTCCCGGGGTAGCCCCCTTCGGAAAGGAAAAGATTCCGGGGAGTTCATGCTCTGTCTCCTCCTGAAAAGCGGCGCTGTAGTGATCCATGATCTGATCATAATCGGGTTCATGAGAATACTCTCCGCCTTGTCGGGCCAGGGAGGTAAAGCTCTCCACAGCGGTCTCTGCAAGGATCTCCTTACGCCCTCTGTAGGGCTCAAAACGGTGCTCTGCCCCGGTAGGCGGCTCCGGCTGCATCCCGGTTGCCGAGAGATGAATTTCATGCTCTTTTTCAAACTCTTTGATCACAATAGGGCCCGACGGATGCCTTGACAGGATGCTTCCTGCTTCCAGGGCCACGCTCTCCAGATCATCCTTTGCACTCTTCTCTCCCGACTGAAAGTCAAAGAAACGCTCTCTGCCAAGAAATGGCAGTCCGATACCCGATTTCCAGGCGTCGGTATGGGACGTCCAGATCACCTCGCAGTAGTGCTCGGCCCGGGTGACCGCCACATACGCCTTCCGGATCTCTTCAGCGATCGACTCGCGCAGCTGCATCTCCCCGGCCTCCTTCCGGGATTCCGATTGGGTTTTACTGAGATGAATGTTCAGCCGGAACTCCTCTCCGGAGTGATACTCCACCAGCCCGTTCGGCGTGCCCGGCCCCTCCCACAACGAGGGGCAAAACACCACAGGGTACTGAAGTCCCTTGCTGGCATGAACCGTCGATATGACCACCAGATTCCGGTCACTCTCCAGCAGCAGCGCTTTCTCCTCATCCTCCTCTGCCGTCTGAATTTCCTGGTCAAACCGCTGAAGTAGTTCGTGCGGCCCCAACCCCTCTTCCAGCTCCATCACCGAGAGCAATTCGGCCAGGTGCGAGAGGTTGGTGAGCACACGCTCTGAATCGTCCAGGCCCGCCAGATGAACAAGTGCTTCCTGCTCAAAGAGAAGTTTCCGGAACATGGTGTAAAATCCTTTCGCCTCCCAGACCCGTCCCAGATCGAGGAGCCTCTGGGTGAACTCCTCCTTCTCTTCACCCTCCTCGTGCAGGGCCAGAAGGCCCGGGATCTCGAGGCCGAAGAATCCCGAAAGCACCGCTCTGTTCCGAAATTTGCGACTCAGCGGATGGAGTATCGCCTCCATGACGACACGCACCCTGGCTGCTTCAAATGTGCTATAAATATTCTCTTTGGAGTAGATAATCGAATCTGTCCCAAGTCGTTTCAACCTTCGCTTTATCTCTCCTGCATTCCAGTGGTTATTCACCAGAATCGCAATATCCCCCGCCTGCAGCGGACGGTCTCCTACGTATGCCCTCCCTGCGGCAGCAAGGTCAAGAAGGTGACGGGCTCGCCGTGTGACATAGTCGAAAACCGCATGGCTCGCCTCCTGCTTATTCGACATGTATTCACTGTGGACCAGCAGACGAAACTCTTCGGCCGGCTTCCCATCGATGGTAAAGGTTGTCTGATGGGGTGCCTCCCCCTTCTGCGAATGGAAATAACGGATCTCCTCTTCATAAAAAAGACCCTTCTCTCTCCCAAAAAGAGTGTTGACCGCCTGAATAAGAGTGTCAGCACTCCGGTAGTTTTTTTCCAGCGAATAGACCGGTCCCTCCAGAGCGTGCCGCGCCTGAAAATAGGTAAACACATCTCCGCCGCGAAACCCGTAGATCGCCTGTTTGGGATCACCGATCATATAGAGCACATGATCCCCTTCTGCCTTTCGGTCATAAATTTTATCGAAGATGTTGTACTGAAGCGGGTCGGTATCCTGAAACTCATCCACCAGGGCAACCGGATAGGTCGTCCGGAGGCGGGCAGCCAGCCGCTCCGCCTCGCTCCCGGTTGTCAATGCCCTTTCGACTAATTTTAGAAGGTCATCATAACTGATTGAATCAGAAAAGGTTGGATCATCATCTACCTTCTTCAGAATATCCTGGTAAGCCTCCAGAATGAGCATACCTTCCAGCTTTTCCATCTCTTTCACCAGCTCAGCATAAGCCGTACAGAGCTCAAAGAACGTGTGCCTCGGATGGTGCACATGCTTTCTGGCTTTGAGGTAATTATCCCGATTGTAGAGATAGGCCGACTCAAAATATTTCAGCTGATCAAAGGTGTCATCCTTGTAGCTCTCATCCTCCAGAAAAGCCTCCAGTTTTTCGATGCGGCTTTTCAGGTGGCTGGCATAACGACTGACCGGTGAATTCTCTAAAATCACCATCAGTTCACTCCTGCTCTCCCGCCACACCGTTCGCATTCGCTTCCGGAGAGCAATCAATTTCCCGAGATACTCCAGCGGATCGGTCCCGATCTGCTCTGCGCGAAGTTCTGCATACGGCTTTGAAAAAAGAGGATAGAGAAAGCGCTGGAGGCCTGCCGGATTTTCTGCCAGCGCAATCAGTTTATTGATGTAACTTCGACCTGCATCCGACCCCTGATGCCTGTGAACAAACTCCCGCCAGTAACGCTCGACCGCCCGGGCCAGGCGGAGATCCTCCCGGCCCGCCTCCAGGTCAAAAATGGTTCCTGTAAGCAGGGTCTCCTCTTTCAGCACTTTCTGACAGAAACCGTGAATGGTGGTCACCTGATGATCGTCAAATTCCGAAATGGCACTCCTCAAAGTCTGCGCAGCCTCCTCCCTGTTTTTTACATGACGATCCAGATCCTTCAGAAAGGAGTCCTTGCGGTCCCACTCACCTCTTTCAAAGAGGGCCAGCGATTCTATCAGCCGGGAGAAGATTCTCTCCCTGAGTTCGGCAGTAGCCTTGTTGGTAAAGGTCATCACCAGCATCTCGGAAGGGGTTAATTTCTTCTCGATGATCAGTTTAACATACAGGGCAGCAATGGTATAGGTCTTTCCTGTACCGGCATTGGCTTCCATCATATGGCGTCCGCTGCCCGGCAGTTCGAAAACAGATTTCCACGATCTATACATGATCTTTCTCCAGATGTTTTACCATTTGGCCCACCCAGTCTGCAAAGGGGCCGGCAAGCAGCTTCTTGCTCCAGGGGGCTCCACTGCCGAGGACCAGCTGCACTTCCTCCTGATCGCGCTCCCCTCCCCGGCCCCTCTCTCCCTCAAAGGCCTTTCTCGACTCTGCAAACTCTCTTCCCTCTCTTGCCATCAGCCCGGCCGTTACCGTGTCGGGCATCCAGAGCCGGGGGGTATCCTGCCCGTGATGGTAGAGGGAGATCAACTCTGCAAGCAGCTTCTCCGGCTCCTCCGGCTCTTGAAAGGTGAAGAGAGACACTTTCGCATTACGAAGATCGGTCAGAACAAAACCACTTTTCCACTCGCCGCCAGCCAGCCCGTAGGCCAAGTAACGCACCCAGCTCTGGAGAATATTCTTGCCCTTAAAGGAAGAGGGATAGAGATCGAGCAGAATGTCGGCAGCCTCCGATGCAACACTCCCCCGGATGCGCCACTCTCCCACCGTGATATCCACCTCCCTGCTCTGCCGGCGAGCAATCCAGCCCTGCTTTTTAAACAGCTGTTCTACTTTAGCGATCTCCCCGAGAATGCCTTTTACCTGCCGCTCCCCGGGCCAGCCGTAAGGAATCGATCCAGACTCCCGGAAGAGGCGGACAACCTGCGCATCAGAAACTCCCGCCAGCTTCCACTCCAGTGCACGGGAATAGAGCAGATGGCTCTTCAGCCCGTCCAGCGTGAACTCGTCATTCTCATGATAAAAATCGGAGAGACGAACATGAAACCGGTTCTGAAAAAACCAGGAGATGGGACTCTTTACAAAGGAGGTGAGCTCCTCCAGGCGAAGGGTGTGATCGCCCTGAATCTCTTCGGAGCCCTCCCTGCCCGAATGCGCGCTCGGGGGGACACCGGGAACCTGCGCAGATCCGCCTGCCGCCGCTTCTGCATCGTACCCGGATGAGAGAACGTCCCCTTCTCCGGTGAAGATCCCCGGCCCATCACTACCGGTAAGCGTCCCTGCCTGAGGCGGAAACTGCACGCTCTCCACCCGCCCGGTCAAGCCGGACATCTTCTCCCCGGGTGCCAATACCCGGGCTGCCGTTTTTTCATACACTTCAGACAGAGAGCGGAACGGCAACTTATATTTATTCTCAGAAAATCCTGTAAGCGTCTCTTTGGTAATCAACTGTCCCGAAGAAATCCCTCTCACATCACTCAGATAATCGGCCCACTGTCTCAGAATAACCGAGGGCGGAATCTCTTCGTTATCGACCTTGCTCTGGCCGATGTAGCTGCTGTAATGCACCTCAGAGGCGGAGAGGATCGATTGCAAAAAGAGGTTCCGGTCCTCCTCTTTCCTGTTCCGCTCCCCCGGGCGGGGATCCTGCACCATCAGGTCAAAATCGGGGGTGCGGGACTTGCGGGGAAAAGAGTGATCGTTTAGCCCCAACAGGGCGATGATCCGGAAGGGTATTCCGCGTACCGGCACCATCGAACTGAAGACCACACCCCGTGTAAATTGTGCGCCGGCTGCATGGTGCTCCTTCAGTGCCTCGGCCACCTCCGTTCGAAACTGATCGTAGGAGATCGGAGTGCGGCTCCCGCCCAGCCTGCCCGCCTCTTCCAGGTGAGTCAGTGTGCTGAGAATTCCGGCCGCCTTCCTGTCCGTCAGAAACTCCCGGCCCAGCAGATCCCCGATCTGATGACGGATCCAGGTACACCACTGGCCGAGCTGTCTCTTCTCTTTGGTTCCGCTTCGAAAGGTGTGCAGCTTTCTCAGGAACGCAGCCAGCGATGCCCACACCTCCTGACGGCTCCGGTCGCGGACCCCGCCGTAGACCAGCGGCCCACCGTCTAGCGGATCGGTCTCGCCCAAAAGCTGCCCCATCCAGCCCCGCTCCATCATCTCATCCCAGCTGTTCTTCCGCGGGCTTCCCGGTGGCAGGCCTTCGCCATAATCCAGACCCCAGAGGACCTGATTATCTTCTACCCACCGCTCGATCATGTCACACTCCGACTCACTCAATTCCAGGGCTGTCCGAACCGGATCACTCCTCAGCAGCGCCATCACATCCTCTCTTTCGAAGGAGGAATTTGCAATTTCAAGAAGCTCTGTGAACGCGCGGGCCGAGGGGGAAGGAGTGCCCGGATTCCCGACATGAACGGGGATGCGCGGCAGGCTCCCATCCTCTACTCCGAAGACCGCCTCCACATAGGGCAGGTACTGTTCAGGCTCCGGCGTGGCCACCAGAATTTCTCCCGGCCTGAGAGAGTCGTCTGCCTCGAACCGGGCCAGCAGAAAGTCGTGCAGCACTTCCACTTCGCGAAGGGGGGAGTGGCAGGATCGGATCTGCACCGAGGAACAGCTCTTCAGCTCATCGCGCCGGGCCACCGGCCGGTTCTCCAGGATCTCCAGCTGTATGGAACCCAGAAGCGTATCCGCAGAAGGTTTCGGTTCAAACAGGCGGATGGTTTCATCGGCAACCTGCTGATAGAGGGCGTGCACCCTCACCGCTTCACGGCCAAAACTAGTGAAGAGAGGATGATGGTTTCCATCCATCTCCACCGAAGGCTGCAGCTGATAGATCTCCACATCACACGCTTCTCCTGCTTTTTTCAGCATCTGCAATACAGGCGAGGGAATCAAACCGGGATGAAAGACACGAAGCGGGCCCTCCTTCTTTAAAAAGAGATCGTCCGATGCCATCGCCTGTTCAAATAGTTCCGCCTTGTTCTGTGACCAGGGAGCGTCACTGTGGAGGAGATCCCATCTCTTCAGCAGCTTCTTCCACAGCCGGGCCTGCCAGGCGGCATCTCCTCGCCGGGGAGCGTTCTTTTGCCACTCCGTCATCATTTCCGGACGGTAAAAAAGGTAAGCATCAAATACATAAGCGATGTTGGCCGCCAGCTGCAAGGCCGCCTTCTCTTTCCGGGCTTCCGGCTGCATTTGAAGATAACGGTCGATCCGCTGGAGACCCTCCATGCGTTCGCTGCCCAGAAACTCATCCGTCAGGGCCCATTTGATCGGATCCAGATCGGATGCCAGCTTCTCGGGAAGGTCGGGAAACGTTTTTCGGATCACATTCCAGATCCACTCTGAAGGGAGCAGATACCGGATATTGGCAGCCATCCCCGTTTTCCGGGCCAGAAAGAGGCGCAGCCAGCGGGCACTGTCCTGGTTGGGTACCATCATGGTGACCGGCTGGAGAGGATCCGGTGGGCCAGCTTCAGACAGGTTTTGCACTAGGGCGTCAGCCAGCGTAGTAAGAGAGTGACTTTTATACAGTTGAATCATAGTCTCAAGATCGTATCCCCGTTTCCCCTTTACAAATACATTTGATGACTCCTCTGCGAATATAGGATTTGTGATCGACTTTCCGAAACCGTTATCCCAACGTTCCCAATAATTGCCGGTACACCTCCATCGTCTGATCAACGACCAGGCTGACGGCAAACTCCTCGACCGCTTTTTTTCTGCTCTGCCGCCCGAACTCCTCCCGCACACCCGGATGGCTCATCAGATAGAGAATCCGCTCTGCCAGCAGCCTCTCATCCCCTGCAGGAACGAGATAGCCGTTTAATCCATCCACCACAATTTCGCGGCATCCCGGCAGATCTGTCGTCAACAGCGGTTTGCCTGAGGCAGCCCCTTCTATCAGAGACATGGGTACCCCTTCCCGCATCATGGTGGGAAGACAGATCACCGAAGAGTGCTGCATCGCGGGGGCGACATCCTCGATCTTGCCGTGTACTCTCACATTGGGGAGCTCTTTCCACGCTTCGATCGCTTCCGGTTCCACAGAGAGCGGATTGGCAGGATAGGGTTCCCCATAGAGATGAAACTCCACTTCCGGCATTTGAGAACCTACAATTTTTGCAGCTTCAATAAACTCATGGAGGCCCTTACTCCAGAGCAACCGGCCGAAGTAGGAGACCCTGGCCTTTTCGTCCGCCTGCGGCGCGGGCCGGAAACGCTCCGTATCCACTCCCGAACCGCGGATCACTGTGATACTGGACCCCGGAAGCAGCCTTCGCTCAAGGACGGTCTGCCGGTCATCTCCATTCTGAAGGATGAGCCGGTGGTTGGGGTGGGAAAATCCGTAGCGGAAAAGCGGTTCAGTGATCAGCCTGATGAGCTGATTGTTCAGGGTATCGAGGGTGTAGAGGTACCCCAACCCGGCAAGCAGATTGACCAGCGCCTTCACACCGGCTCTCCGGGCGGCAATGCTACCGTAGAGAACGGGCCGCATGGTGACGTGATGGACAAGATCAGGACGAACCTCCCGGTAGAGCCGGGTCAAATTCCCAACCATCCGAAGTTCATCTCTCAACGTTCCTTTCTCTTCCAGCCAGGGCAGCGGTATAAATTCCAGACCCAACTGCCGGATCTCCGGGCCCATGCCTGTATCGGCGGCTGCCACAGCGACCTCCATGCCAGCCTCCTTTGCAGCGAGTGCGAAAGGGGTGCGGTGAGAGAGAAAATACCAATCTACATTTACAACGAATAGAAGTTTTACGGGAGCGCGCAATGATCTGAGCTTTCAGGTTCCTGGTTCTTTTTGGCGGGAAGACACCCTCTTACGGGCAAGATAATAAAATAAATCTGCCGGCAGAAGGTTCGCCATCCTCATCCCAAAGCCGTAAAAACCGTTCAGTTGCCGGGCGTAAACTAAAAGTTTATCGGAGAGCCAGCGGTTCTGTTCGGTTTTTGCCGCTGCCCAGTGAATGGCCAGGTTCTTCATCAGAAAACGTTTCAGGCGGCGCTGTACCGGTGGCGGGAACAGGTCCATCTCCCGGACATAAGCTTCAAGGTGGTAGGGCACGTGTTCTCTTCTTCTCATCTCCGCAGTAAAATCCTCCCTGTGAACGGTCGTACCGATCTTGGCAGAAAAGGCAAACGTACCATAGATCCCGGCGCGGAGCCAGAGCCAGATATCCTCTCCGTTGGGAATGCCTTCAGGAAAGCCGCCCAGCTCTTCGAAAAAAGAGCGTCGAATCGAGACCGACGAGGAGTGAATCAGGCCATACCCCTTCCGGTAAGCTGTCAGAAAATCGGGGACGATGCCGGAAAAGTTTTCCTTGCAAAAGACGGAGGGGTATTCGAACTGGCCGTTGCGGTGGATGCGGTAGCGAAGACTGAAAAAGTCAGCTTCCGGATACTGCTGAATCAGCCGGGCCATCTCCTCCAGGTATCCCGGCTCCCACGCATCATCCGCATCCAGGAAACAGAGGGTGCGGGCTGTTGCCGCTGCTGCACCTGCATTCCGCGCACTGGAAACTCCGCCATTTTCTTGAGAGAACCATTTTAAAAAGTGGAATTTTTCCGCAAACTCGCGGACGGTTTTTAGACTGTCATCGGTTGACCCGTCATCCACGACGATCACCTCGGCCGGCAGGAGCTTCTGGCTGGTGACCGATTTCAGGGCCCGTCCGATGGTCTCCTCTTTGTTGTAAAGCGGAATGACGACCGCAATATCGGGTTGGATGCTATCCATGCAACCTCTCCGTTTCGGCTCCCCCCTCCCGGCGAACAGGTTCCCGCCTTCTGTACGATATTCCTGCTCTATTCAGCAACCCCGACAGAAAAAGTTTGGTGATGCTGGTCGCTACAGTAAAACTCCTTTGGACCCTGGATACACCGTGGTTTTCCAGTAATTTCAGCCGCTCCAGAAAGGTAGCATACCCCCCGCTGACCCCGCCATCCCTGTATCTGGAGACAGCAAATCCGAGGGGGAACCCCTTCATATTTCTTTCCAGCATTCTCAGGATCAGATCGTAATCGGAATTGATGGTGTAGTCGAGGTTGTACAACCCAATCTTTTCAAAGACTTTTTTCCGCATGTAGAGCCCTCCGTGAGGATACGGTATCTGTTTGTATTTCCGCTCATCCAATTCCTCTTCTGCAACCGGCTTTGCTTCAGAATAGACCTCTCCGTTCTCTCTCATCCTGGAAACACTTCCGTAATAGTAGTCGTAGCCGGGATATTGATCGGCAGCGTGTGCAATTTTTGAGATCACATTCTCATGCAGCAGGTCATCGGAGTTGAGAACCCCGATCAGATCCCCGCTGGCCATCCGAATCCCTTTATTCATCGCATCATAAATACCCTCATCTGGCTCACTGGCCCAGGAGGTGATCTGCGCTGCATACTTCCGAATAATCTCGACGCTGCCATCGGTTGATCCCCCGTCGATAACGAGGTACTCCATGTTTGGGTAGTCCTGGCCAAGGACGCTCTCTATCGCCTGTTCCAAATACTTTGCGCCGTTGTAGACGACCGTGATGATCGTGATTTTCTTTCCTTTCAGACAACCTGAAGTCCCTTGTTCTGATGATTGCAACAAGTCTAACACCCGGACATATTGATTTTAGTGGCCGATTGAGATACAATCTGAAATTAAGGAAGCGTCCTATCCTATCCTAATTCCTTTCCTTTCAAATGGCCCGTTCAGTTCACGCTGACAGCCCCCCGGCAACGCCCGGGAGGGATTCGTTGCATCGACATACTCCAAAGAAGAGAGGACGATCCTTCCGCCGGGATCGCGTCAAGCAGCGGAAGGAGACGTACTGAGCCCGATCCCTGAAGGACAATACCGGACATTTCATCAACTTATCCCTGCTTCCTGCCCCAGCCCGATCCGTGTGGCAAATTTCCCGGCCGGGGGCAGGTCGGATGTTTCGTAAGGTTCCAGAACAGCAACTCCAAAAGTTTATTTTTTATAAATCTCTTTTTAACTGTAAAAATAAGCAGTACATTCCCCCCTGAACTAAATAATCTAATGACTATAAACAGTGATACTCTGAGGGATCCATACCCGGAAAGAGCTCTCCGAATCAGGAGTGAAACTGGCTTACATGACCATAACAAACGATCGCTCTCAATGTGACGATCGGTGTCATGATATAGAGCCGATCCCCGCTTGCCCTGCTTTTTCACCATTGCTGGCATACCCTCAGAGGACTGCTTAAGTGATGATGATGATGACGGTACTAAATCAAAAAGTTGCCGCCCTGTTCAAACTCCCTCCCGGGCGCATGCTGACCTATCTGACAGGATATCCCTTCGCCCGGCTCGGGAAACAGACACCCCGTGTCCATGCTATCCATGAAGAGCTCCGCTGGATCAAAATAGCAAATGGCTCCTTGAATCTTCTGGGTGAGAGCAACCTGCCTGAAGCTGATCCGCAATTTATCCGGGAAGTCCGGGACTATTATCAGCCGGCGGGCAAATTTGTGAACCCGGACGATTACCGGATCTTCTTCCACCTCACCGGCAGAAAGAGTAAAAGATTTATCTCCCACTACCTTTTTCACAATCACATTGTCTCAGCCCTGAATCCGTCAGGTCTGGAGTCGAACCTCAGGGATAAAAATGTTTACGGCCGGATCTACGGTGATTTCCGGCAGCCTGCAACACTGCTCCGCTACATGCAGGGAGAGTTTTATGATGATGAATACCGACAGATCACATCAGCGGATGCGGAGAGGGCTCTGCTCAATGCCGGAAAGGAGTGGATCATCAAGCCATCGCGCTTCAGCAACAGCGGAGACGGGGTCTTTACCGGGAATTCGTCGGGCGGAAAAATCGTGCTGAACGGCACTGACAGTTCGCCCGGGCATCTTAAGAGGAGTTACCCTGATGGGTTCATTATACAGGAGAGGGTTAAGCAGTCGGCGCATCTGAGTGTTTTTCACCCGGGATCGCTCAATACGCTGCGGGTCTTCACACTCCGGATGGGATCTGAAATTGTGACCCTTCCCGGAACCTACGTGAGGTTTGGGAAGGGGGGGAATCATGTGGACAATATGGGTTCGGGCGGTGTGGGATGCGGCGTGAGTGCAAACGGGAAGCTGACCCCCCGGGGTATTTCCAGTGATCTGAAGTGGGTCGAAAGTCATCCCGATTCCGGAATTGAATTTTCAGGGCGGAGGTTTCCCTTCTACTCACAGGTGAAACGTTTTGCCGAAGAGCTGCACCACATCACCCCTGATATCGACCTGGCTGCCTGGGATATTGCAATCGACGAGAAGGATGAGCCGGTTTTTATTGAGGTAAATACCTACTACCCCAACAGCATCAATCCGCAGCTGCTGAATGGTCCGTTCTTCGGGGAGTATACCGATGCCGTCCTCGATCATACCATCCGTAAGAGGTCCCGCTGATCCGTATCTTTGCGGATCTGTCAGCTCCTTCCCTGGTCGGTCCGTTTCTTCTCAAACTGAATTTTCAGATTCCATCGTAATTGAGCAGGCAGCTTCTCTGGCGGATGAGTCACTTCGGCGGTGAATCCTCCTGTTCTCTGACCGACCGCCCTCTTCTTTCGTAATGGATCCGGTCTCTTCTTTGGTTGTGCAGCTTCGGCCGGGACGATGGTCCCTGTACCGGAAGGGGACCCATCATTCTCTTCCCTGTTCGATCAGGCTTCTGAGATACTCCCCATACCCATTCTTGTTCAGTTCATCAGCCTTTTCCAGTACATTCTCATCCGAAATCCATTTCTGCCGCCATGCGATCTCCTCAAGACAGGCTATCTTATAGCCCTGACGTCTCTCGATAATCTCGACAAACTGGGCAGCCTCCATCATCGAATCGTGTGTGCCGGTATCCAACCATGCATAGCCGCGTCCCAGAATTTCCACATTCAGTTTCCCTTTCTCAAGATACGCCTGGTTGACAGACGTAATCTCCAGTTCTCCTCTTGAGGAGGGTTTGATATTTTTGGCGATTTCAACCACATCGTTATCATAAAAATAGAGCCCCGTAACCGCAATATTGCTGGGAGGGTTCGCCGGCTTCTCCACAATGGCGACAGCTCTGTTATTCTCATCCACCTTTACCACGCCAAATTGCTCGGGGGTTTTCACCCTGTATCCAAAAATGGTGGCCCCCTGCAGATTCTCTACAGAATTTCGGAGGATCGGCGTGAATCCCTGACCGTAGAAGATGTTATCCCCCAAAATCAGGCAGACAGTATCATCTCCGATAAACTCCTCACCGATGATAAACGCCTGAGCCAATCCTTCCGGCTTTGGCTGAACCGCATAGGAGAGCTGAAGGCCCCATTCCGAGCCATCTCCCAGCAGGCGCCGGAAACTTGCGCTGTCTTCCGGTGTGGTGATGATCAGGATCTCCCGGATGCCCGCCAGCATCAGAATAGAGAGCGGATAGTAGATCATCGGTTTGTCATAGACTGGCATCAGCTGTTTACTGATCGCTTTGGTTACGGGATATAGCCGGGTGCCGGAGCCTCCGGCTAAAATAATTCCTTTCATACTGCGGTAAATCTATAGGATATTCGAAGTTTTAAAGAACCTGTGGTGCCGTCATGTTTTGATCTTTTGAAACAGGTTCTTTACCATGATTCTGGTCTGAATGCTAACAAGAACATAAGCTTTTGAATCGTCATTTTCTTCAGAAGCACGATAAAGTTTATATAATCCTTTGGAGATCTCTTCCGTTGGATACCCTGCTTCTACAGATCATAAGGGAGTTGGTACCTGAATGAAGATCCAAAGTTTCATACAGAGCCGGCGGACAGCCTCATCGGGATTCCTTTGAATCATCCCCCTCCCTTCCATCAGCTTTTTCTGAACCAATAGATCATCTCTTTGAACGTGGGCTCTTTTCCGTACATCATCATGCCGGTCGCAAAGATCTTCCCTGCCCACTTCCGGAATAACCAGGCCGTTGCAGCGAGCAGGATCAGAGCGACAACCGGTTCCCACCACGCCACTTGAGTCAGGACCATACGGGCGGGCAGGACGGCGTAGGAGGTGAGGGGAAAGATGCCCAGCAATTTGATGGCAAATCCATCAGGATTAAAGATCGTAAAGATGGAGAAGACTACGGGAAAAATGGGCAGCATCATCCAGCCTGCCTTCTGAGAGGTGTTGGGGTCATCAATGGTTGCAGCCATCCCCGCTAAAAATGAGTTGATCATCAAAACGCCAAGCACGAAAAATAATAAAAACACCACCAGCAGTCCCGGGCTGATCAGAGCCAGCGCCTGTCCAAACGGCGCTCCTGCATAATGAACCAGCGCAGCGGTACTCAGCATGCCCAGAGCCCCGTAATAGAGCACGTAGGTCAGTCCGATTCCCGAAATACCGAGGATTTTGCCGTCAATCCAGGTTTGAGGATGGATGGCAGAGACAACCTGTTCGGTAATCCGCATCTGTTTCTCTCCGGTGATGGTTGTAAACTGATAGCCAAAGCCAATAAATACAGCTGTGAGTACCAAAAAAATAGCGATGCCCGCCACCCACTTGTCTGCAGAGGAGGAGGCGCTCCCACTCTCGAATCCGGTATGCAGAACGATCCTTTCTTCGATCTCACTGTAGACTGACGGATCGATATGAAACTCCTGAAGCTTCTGTTCGGTGCGTAGTTCGCTGAGAAACCCGCGGAGGGAACCGACCCAACCCCGTTCACTCTGCATTCGGATAGCAGCGGAATCGGTCGTTGCAATCGTCAAAATTCCATCCAGTTCTCCCGCTGCCAGATCTTCTGCAAGGACGTCCATGGGCTCTCCCGACCGGTCGATGAACCGGAACGCTTCACTTTGGAACTCCTCTTTACTGAAACTGCCATATTCATGAACGGCTATCTCCGGTATCGTGATGGTATCGGTTGCCACCCAGTACCCGAACAGGCCGCCGATCAGGGCGAAGCCGAGCATAAACAACGTCCCTTTAATCATATCCTGCCATTTAAAGAAACGTGTAAACTCCCATTTGGTCACATTCCATACATCCTTCAGTGATTTATTCACGGGCCGTTCCTCCCTCTTTAAAACTTTCAATAAAAATTTCATGCAGATTCACCTCAGATGTTCGCAGGGAGGCGACCGACCCTGCTTTCAACAGGACCTGGAGCGCATCATTCAGGGAATCGTTATCCGACAGATAGATTTCCCACTCTCCATCGGCTGTCAGCGTACTGCTTCTCACATCGTCTGATTGCTGTAGAAGCTCTTCATTTACCTCCCCGTGATAGGTGATCATCAGTTTTTGCCCTGATATGGTACTCTTTCGTATCTCATTCAGCGTGCCGCTGATCATCTCCTTCCCATGGTTGATCATCAGAACCCGGTCTGCAATGTTTTCTACCAGCTGCATTTGATGAGCGCTCAGCAGAATGGTCATGCCCCCGTCGCGAAGTTCGCGGATCACATCAGAAATACGCTCCTGATTGAGAGGATCAAACCCTGAAAACGGTTCATCCAATATTGCAAAATCGGGCTGATGGAGAATGGAGGCAATAAACTGGACTTTCTGCTGATTTCCTTTTGAAAGAGTAGAAACCTTCTCATTTTTCCGGTCAAGAATCCCGAAACGTTCCAGCCATCCGGAGGCACGGCTGGCCGCGACAGAGGCATCCAACCCCCGGAGTGTCGCCAGATAGACCAATGTTTTCAGGATGGGCGTATCCTGGTACAATCCCCGCTCTTCAGGCAGATATCCCAGCTTTGTGCGATCTACCTTCTCTCCGATTCTAAGTGACGGATGAAAGGTGATTGAGCCGCTGTCGGGAGCCATAATCTGCATGATCATGCGAACAGTACTGGTTTTTCCTGCTCCGTTCGGCCCTAACAGGGCAAATATTTCTCCTTTCCCGACCTCAAAGGAGAGATCGTCCACCGCCCTCACTTTTCCGAACTGTTTAACAACTGACTCAAATGCCAACATAACTTTCTACTTCTGGTTGAATTGGTTTGGCACAAGATACGTTAAACTAAACCAAATTATCAGAAATCCCCATGGCATGTAGGAGGCTTTAAGCGATCCCATCACAGATAGAAACCATGTGATCTCAATGAGTAGTGCGCAGGCAGGAGAGGTCAAAAGAGTGGGAAAGCAGAGCAGAGGAACAGGCAAGAGAGGCGGAAGTTCAGGGCAAAACTCCATCGAACCAGCCGGTAAAAAGCTCCTGCAGAACGGAGACAGTAGCGAAAACTCCACCCTTTCCAGTTAAAAATTTACTCTCTTTTATCTTAGTGTGGAACAAAATTTAAACCGGAAAAGTTACAGAATTAACCCTTTAAACAACTCAACAAGGAGACACAATGGAGAAGAAGAGAAAAGAGATTCAGAAATCTGAAAAGCCAAAGGAAGATAAAAAGAAGGAGAGTGAGAAGTTGGATGAAGAGCTGGAACAGACGTTTCCTGCAAGTGATCCCCCTTCAAGAACCAAGCCTTCCAATGGCAATGAAAAAAAAGAAAATCCGAAGAAGTCTGACAAGAAAGATGTAACGGATAAGAAAGGTGCGAAGCGAAAAGGCAGCCCAGAGGAGAAAAAGTGGGAGCCGAAAGGCGAGTAACAAAGAACCAGGTATCAAGAGAGAGAGCCGGAATGCAAGGGAGGGTATCTATCCTTGTTTCCGGTTTTTTTATGGCCGTTTGCCGGGAGATACCGTGGGGCCTTCTACTCCCTGCTTCCCTCTAAATCCCGAAACAGTTTTGGGTTCGGTAAAAAATCGTGGTTTCATCCACGCCTATTCCTGTTGGCTTGAGTCCGGAGAAAGTGAGTGATTTAAAACCCTGCCTCCTGGCGTAATCGATCCCTTCGTTATACTCTTTTCGTGAAGAGTCGTCCAGCAGCAACACGCCCGTTTCATTGAGCCGCTGCAGGCCGTTCATCATACAGTTTACCCGGTCAATACCATCTACAATGACCACGTCAAACATCTGATCGATCGTGTGGATGGCACCCGCATACTCCTGTTTCGGTTTAACCAGTACCTCTGCGTTTTTCGGAAGTCGATCATTCACAAGCTTGGCCCACGATTCGTTATGTTCGACAGAGACGACACGCTCTGTTCGTTTTGCATAAAAAAGAGTGGAGTAGCCGCAACCATACTCAAAAAGCCGCAACCCCGGGTTCAATCTCTCGTCCAGAATCCGGACAACAGCTCCGTTCATCCAGGGCAGAGGATTCCCCTTGCGGTCGCTGGGGTACCCCCTTTTCAAACTTTCCATCCAGCCACTTTTATAGAGATAGGACTCCTTATTAAAAACCAGACGTACCATTGAGTAGGTTCGTGGAAAATGATTCTTCAGCTTTGGCATTGAGTGATCATCCAAAAAATAAAATTACCTGAATCGAAGGGATCGATAGCAGAAACGAATCAGATTAAAATCAAGTTAAATAGTATGAAATTGATGGAGCGTTTACAACAGTCGATCCGCTTAGCAGCGCTGCTGCACAACATGGACGTGTTGGCCTTTTTTCTTTGCCCGTTTTTCAATCACGCACTACCCGGTATCTTTTTTGAAGAATCCCGGATCCCGTATGAAACAGATCGATCAGCTCCAGTCTCTGCTCCCTTCCTTCCCCGCCAAACAGGGGCAGCCCCCTCCCAAGGAGAATTGGTAATTGTGTGACCGTCAATTCATCGATCAGGCCGGCTTTCAGGAACCTCTGAATGGTTACCCCGCCGTCGATATAGAGATGCCTCTTCCCTTCCCTTTCCAAAGTAGTGACAAGTTCGTCAGGAGTGCCAGAGAGGAATCTCACCTTCCCTGCCAGCTTCTCCGGCACCTCCGGCTCCCGGGTGGTCAGTACAATGGCCTCAATTCCCTCATATCCCCACTCCTCAAAGGTGAGAACTTTCTCGTAGGTATGTCGCCCCATGACGATCGCATCCACCCCGGATATGAATTCAGGATAGGTGAGGCCGAGTTGGGAAGCCTCCTCATATTCTGGC